>Ga0058696_1000053_pt1 | contig 42780 bp, 39 predicted proteins | sample AgamicMgSfrz_FD_55077 | JGI IMG/M metagenome (GOLD analysis project Ga0058696, IMG submission 55077) | Agave microbial communities from Guanajuato, Mexico - Mg.Sf.rz | ecosystem: Host-associated > Plants > Phyllosphere > Phylloplane/Leaf | place: Guanajuato, Mexico | collected 2012-05-30 | reverse complement strand
CCGCGCACGAGTTCGCGGTCGGCGTCGGTCGTCGTGCCGCGCGGCGCGCCGGAGATCACGTACGCGCCGATGCCTTCGTCCGCGGACGCGACGGTCAGCAGCCCGTTCGCTTCGACGAAGTCGATGAACGCATCGATCAACTGGCCACGCTCGAGGTCGGTCATTTCATTGCGGTAATGCGCGGTGGCGTTGAACGAGAGTTCCTGGAATTCGCCGATGTGGAGTTTCTTGCGCTGGCGGCGGTTGTGGCCTTGGCTCATGGTGTGTGGTGAATGCGAAAAGGGTCAATGAAAGGGCGGTGGCCGGCGCTGGCGCGGCATGCGCGAACGGCCCGGACGCCGCATCGGGGCGCCGCGCGGCGATGCCGGCGGCGGATGGGCGGAAGGTTACATCAGCACGATATCGTACTGCTCCTGGCTCAGATTCGACTCCACCTGCAGCGACACCGGCTTGCCGATGAAGTCGATCAGCATCGCCAGATGCTGCGACTCCTCGTCGAGGAACAGGTCGATCACCTGCTGCGCGGCGATCACGCGAAACTCACGCGGGTTGAACTGCCGCGACTCGCGCAGGATTTCGCGCAGGATGTCGTAGCACACGGTGCGCGACGTCTTCACCTGGCCCTTGCCCTGGCAGGTCGGGCACGGTTCGCACAGCACGTGCGCGAGCGATTCGCGCGTGCGCTTGCGGGTCATCTCGACGAGCCCGAGCTGCGAGAAACCGTTGACCGTCACGCGCGTGCGGTCGCGCGACAGCGCCTTCTTCAGCTCGGACAGCACCGCGTCGCGATGCTCGGCGTTCTCCATGTCGATGAAGTCGATGATGATGATCCCGCCGAGGTTGCGCAGCCGCAGCTGCCGCGCGATCGTATGCGCGGCCTCGAGGTTGGTCTTGAAGATCGTGTCGTCGAAGTTGCGCGCGCCGACATAGCCGCCCGTGTTCACGTCGATCGTCGTCATCGCCTCGGTCTGGTCGATCATCAGGTAACCGCCCGACTTCAGGTCGACGCGGCGCGACAGCGCGCGCTGGATCTCCGTCTCGATGTTGTACAGGTCGAACAGCGGCCGCTCGCCCGTGTAGTGATGCAGCTTCGGGCTCACGGCCGGCGTGAATTCGCCCGCGAATTCCGACAGGCGCTGGTACGTCTCGCGCGAATCGACCTGGATGCGCGTCGTGTCGTCGTTCGCGAAATCGCGCAGCACGCGCTGCGCGAGATCGAGATCCTGATACAGCAGGCTCGTCGCCGGCAGGCGCTGCGCCTGTGCGACGATCGTCGCCCAGGTCTTGCGTAGGTACGTGACGTCGCCGGCCAGTTCGTCGGAGGTCGCATCCTCGGCGATCGTGCGCACGATGTAGCCGCCTTTCTCGTCCGGCGGGATCACGGCGGTCAACCGCGCGCGCACGGCCTCGCGCTCGGCTTCGCTCTCGATCTTCTGCGAGATGCCGATATGCGGCTCCTGCGGCAGGTAGACGAGCGTGCGCCCCGCGATACTGACCTGCGTCGACAGCCGCGCGCCCTTCGTGCCGATCGGGTCCTTGATCACCTGGACCATCAGCGTCTGGCCCTCGAACACGATCTTCTCGATCGGCTGGTGCGGCGCGCCCGACTGCGGCTCGCCCGCGAGGCGCGGATGCCAGATGTCGGCGACGTGCAGGAACGCCGCGCGTTCGAGGCCGATGTCGATGAACGCCGACTGCATGCCGGGCAGCACACGCACGACCTTGCCGAGATAGATGTTGCCGACCCGCCCGCGCGACAGCGTGCGCTCGACGTGAAGCTCCTGCACCGCGCCTTGCTGGACGAGTGCGACGCGCGTTTCCTGCGGCGTGAGGTTGATCAGGATTTCTTCGTTCATGGTGCGGTTCAGAAGGCGACGCGTGCGGTACGCAGCAGCGCGGCAGTCTCAAAAAGGGGCAGACCCATGATACCTGAATGGGACCCGTCGATTCGCTCGATGAATTCGGCCGCGCGGCCCTGGATCGCGTACGCGCCGGCCTTGCCGAACGGCTCGCCGGTTTCGACGTAGCGCACGTATGCGTCGCGCGGTGCGTTCGAAAAGCGTACCGACGAGCGCGACAGCGCGGGCGGCAGCAGTTCGCCGTCGGCACCGATCACGGCGATGGCGGTCAGGACTTCGTGTTCGCGGCCCGCGAGGCGGGTGAGCATCGCGAGCGCATCGTCGGCGTCGGCCGGCTTGCCGAGGATCGCGCCGTCGATCGTCACCGTGGTGTCCGCAACGAGCACCGGCGCGGCCGGTTTGCCGCTCGCGACGAGGCGTGCACGCGCGGCCTCGGCCTTCGCGACGGTCACGCGCCGCACGTACGCGTCGGCGGCTTCGCCGGGCAGTTCGGCCTCGAGCGCCTCGGCGTCCTCGTCGGGGCGCGGCAGCAGCAGCTCGAAGCGTACGCCGATCTGCAGCAGCAGCTCCTGGCGGCGCGGGCTTTGCGAAGCGAGGTAAAGGATCGGGAAAAGCGCGGGGGACGTGCTGGACGGCATGGTGTCGTTATCTCGTTGAGCGCGCCCGGCGCGCGTCTCGAGGACGACACGTCATGCGCGGTGGTAGGGGTGATTCTGCGTGATGCTCCACGCCCGGTAAAGCTGTTCGGCGAGCAGCACGCGCACCATGCCGTGCGGCAGCGTCATGCTCGAGATGCGCAGCAGCACGTCGGCGCGTGCTTTCAGGTCCGGATCGAGCCCGTCGGCGCCGCCGATCACGAACGCGACGTCGCGGCCGTCCTGTTGCCAGCCGGGCAGCGCCTGCGCGAGCTGCATCGTGGTCCAGTCGCGGCCGCGCTCGTCGAGCGCGACGAGGCGCGCGCCCTTCGGCAGCGCGGCCTCGATCTTCTGCCGCTCGGCGGCCATCACGCTTTCGGCGCTGCGGCCGCCCGAACGCAGTTCAGGCTTGATTTCGCGCAACTCGATGCGCAGTTCGGGCGGCATCCGCTTCGTGTATTCGTCGAAGCCGGATGCGATCCAGCCGGGCATCTTGTGACCGACCGCGAGGATGAAAAGCTTCATCGACAGACGCGTGACGGCTTAGCGGCGGCGGGCGGCCGTCTTGCGCGCCGGGCGTGCGGGCGCTTCTTCCTCTTCCTCGTCGTCTTCGCTCGCCGTGGCGAAGCCGTTGCCCTTGCCGCCGCCCAGCTTCATCCGCACGGGCTTGTCGCCCCAGATTTCCTCGAGGTTGTAGTACTGGCGCAGGGCCGGTTGCAGGATGTGCACGACCGCGTCGCCGCAGTCGACCAGCACCCATTCGCCGGTGTCCTCGCCTTCGGAGCTGACGACGTCGCCGCCGGCTTCCTTGACCTTGTCGCGCACGTTCGACGCGAGCGCCTTGGTCTGGCGGTTGGAGGTGCCCGAGGCGACGACCACGCGGTCGAACAGTTCGGTCAGGTGGCTGGTGTTGAACACCTTGATGTCTTGCGCCTTGACGTCTTCGAGGGCGTCGACGATCACGCGCTGCAGTTTGCGAATATCCATGGATTCAGGAATGGTAGAGGCGATGTTGAAGAATATAGGCCCATACGGCGGCCGGCACATGTTCGGCCGATGCGTCGGGCATTTGCGCATGGCGTGCGATGCATTCGCGCAGGTGCGCGCGGATGTCGGTCGCGGCGATGTCGAACGAAAGGGTCGTATCGATCAGCAGGCGGCCTGCCGGCGTGGCCTTGAGCACGTCGGCGCCGGCCTGCCGCGCGGCGATTTCCCGCGCGACGTCCGGCGGCGCCGCGCCGAGCTCGAAGCCCGGGCGCGTCGACACGCCGATGTGCGCGTAGTCGAACAGCGTGCGCCAGTCGCGCCACGTATCGAGGCGCACGAGCTGGTCGGCGCCGATCAGCAGCGACAGCGACGCATCCGGGCCGATCCGCTCGCGCCAGCGCGCGAGCGTCTCGACCGTGTAGGTCGGGCCGGTGTGCTCGATCTCGTCGGTGGCGACGGTCACGGTCACGCCCGGCACGGACAGCGTGCCGGCGGCTGCGCGCGTCATCGCGAGCCGATGCTCGGCGGCCGACACGTCGCGCTTCTGGTACGGCTGCCCGGCGGGCAGCAGCACGAGTTCGGTCAGGTCGAGCAGTTCGGCGAACCGGCGCGCGAGCGCGAGATGGCCGTCGTGGATCGGGTCGAAGGTACCGCCCAGCAAGCCGATACGGCGCGGCAGCAGGGCGGGGCGGGCGGTGGTGTTCAGAGAAACACGTCCTTTCGTTGGGGCAGCGGGGCGCGCGGGCTCAGACCCAGTCGCGCGGCACGAGGAAGTCGCTATACAAGCGCGCTTCCGGCGAACCCGGCTCGGGTTGCCAGTTGTAGCGCCAGTTCGCGACCGGCGGCATCGACATCAGGATCGACTCGGTCCGGCCGCCGCTTTGCAGGCCGAACAGCGTGCCGCGGTCGAACACGAGGTTGAATTCGACGTAGCGGCCGCGGCGGTAGGCCTGGAAGTCGCGCTCGCGCTCGCCGTACGGCAGCTCGGCGCGGCGCTCGACGATCGGCAGGTAGGCCTGCAGGAACGCATCGCCGACGCTTTGCATCATGTCAAACGAGCGTTCGAAACCGGGCTCCGAGAAGTCGTCGAAGAAGATCCCGCCGATGCCGCGCGTCTCGTTGCGGTGCTTCAGGAAGAAATATTCGTCGCACCATTGCTTGAAGCGCGGGTAGAGNTCGGCGCCGAACGGGTCGAGCGCGTCCTTGCAGGTCTGGTGGAAATGCCGCGCGTCGTCCTCGAANCCGTAAACCGGTGTCAGATCCATGCCGCCGCCGAACCAGAACACGGGNNCCTCGCCCGGTTTCGTCGCGATCAGCATCCGNACGTTCATGTGCACGGTCGGGCAGTACGGATTGCGCGGGTGCAGCACCAGCGACACGCCGAGCGCCTCGAAGCCGCGGCCCGCGAGCTGCGGGCGCGCCGCGCTTGCCGACGGCGGCAGCGCGTCGCCCGCGACGTCGGAAAAGCCGATTCCCGCGCGTTCGAACACGCGGCCGCCTTCGAGAATCCGCGTGCAGCCGCCGCCGCGCAGGCGTTCGGCCGGCCCGCGCTGCCACGTGTCGGTCGCGAGCGGCGTGCCGTCGAGCGCGCCGAGCGCGTCGGCGATCCGGGTCTGCAGGCCCTGGAGGTACGTGCGCACNCGCGCCACGTCGTAGGTCGAATCGGTCATGTCTGGACTGGCTGCCCCCGCCTGACGCGAGGGCCGTAAAAAAAGCATCTGCCGGGCATTCTATCGAACCCCGGCAGAGGGGCCGCCGCCGCGCGGGCGCGGGGCGGCGATCACGACGTCACGTGCTCTTGCGGTTGAGCGCGCGAAAGCCGATGTCGCGGCGGTACTGCATGCCTTCGAAATTGATCTGGTTGATCGTGTCGTACGCATGCTGCTGCGCTTCGCGTACCGAATCGGCGAGGCCGACCACGCACAGCACGCGGCCGCCCGACGTCACGAGCTTGTCGCCGTCGGCGAGCGTCGTGCCCGCATGGAACGTCACCGCCTGTTCGGTCTCGGCCGGGATTCCGTTGATGCGGTCGCCCTTGCGCGGCGCGTCCGGGTAGCCGTGCGCGGCGAGCACGACGCCCAGCGCGGTGCGGCGATCCCAGTCGAGCTCGACCGTGTCGAGCGTGCCCGCGATCGCCTGCTCGACGACCTTCGAGAAATCGCTCTTCAGGCGCGCCATGATCGGCTGCGTTTCCGGGTCGCCCATCCGGCAGTTGAACTCGAGCGTGCGCGGATTGCCGTCCTTGTCGATCATCAGGCCCGCGTACAGGAAACCCGTGAAGCGGATGCCGTCCTTCTCCATCCCGCGCACGGTCGGCATGATGATCTCGCGCATCACGCGTGCATGCATCTGCGGCGTGACGATCGGCGCGGGCGAATACGCGCCCATGCCGCCGGTGTTCGGGCCGCGATCCTCGTCGAGCAGACGCTTGTGGTCCTGGCTGGAGGCCAGCGCCAGCGCGTGCTTGCCGTCGACCATCACGATGAAGCTGGCTTCCTCGCCATCGAGGAATTCCTCGATCACGACGCGCGCGCCGGCATCGCCGAGCTTGTTGCCCGACAGCATCATGTCGACGGCCGCATGCGCTTCTTCGAGCGTCATCGCGACGACGACGCCCTTGCCGGCCGCGAGGCCGTCGGCCTTCACGACGATCGGCGCGCCTTTCGCGTCGAGATACGCATGGGCGGCGGCCGCATCGGAGAAGGTTTCGTAGTCGGCGGTCGGAATGTTGTGGCGCTTCATGAACGCCTTCGCGAAATCCTTCGAGCTTTCGAGCTGCGCGGCTTCGCGGGTCGGGCCGAATACCTTCAGGCCGCGTGCGCGGAACAGGTTGACGATGCCGGCNGCGAGCGGCGCTTCCGGCCCGACGAGCGTGAACGCAACGCCTTCGCGNTCCGCGAAATCGGCGAGTTCGTCGAGCGCCGTGATGTCGACGTTCTTCAGACGCTCGTCCTGCGCCGTGCCGCCATTGCCGGGCGCGACGTAGACCATCTGGACGCGCGGCGATTGCGCGAGCTTCCACGCCAGCGCATGTTCGCGGCCGCCGGAACCGACGACGAGTAGTTTCATGGGATTCCCCGCAGACTAGAAAACAGGGCGGCCGGCACGCTCAGGCGCGCCGGCCGCGAAATCGGTCGGGCCGCCGTCGCAACGCTGCGCGCGGCGGCCGGCATCTCATTCCTCGACGATGACGGCGTTCGTATACACGTCCTGCACGTCGTCGAGATTCTCNAGCGCGTCCAGGAGCTTCTGCATCTTCGCCGCGTCGTCGCCGGTGAATTCGACTTCGTTCTGCGGCTTCATCGTCACTTCGGCGAGTTCGGCCTTGAAGCCGGCGGCTTCGAGCGCGTCCTTCACCGCGGAAAACGCCTGCCAGTCGCACAGCACTTCGATCGAGCCGTCGTCGTTCGTGTTCACGTCGTTCGCGCCGGCTTCGAGCGCGGCTTCCATCAGCGCATCTTCCGACGTGCCGGGCGCGAACAGGAACTGGCCGACGTGATCGAACATGAACGCGACGGAGCCGTCGGTGCCCATGTTGCCGCCGAACTTCGAGAATGCGTGGCGCACTTCCGCGACCGTGCGGGTGCGGTTGTCGGTCAGCGTGTCGACGATGATCGCCGCGCCGCTGATGCCGTAGCCTTCGTAACGGATTTCTTCGTAGTTCGCGCCGTCCGCGCCGCCGACGCCGCGATCGATCGCGCGCTTGACGTTGTCCTTCGGCATGTTCGCGTCGGCTGCCTTGTCGACCGCGAGACGCAGGCGCGGGTTCGAGTTGACGTCGCCGCCGCCGAGGCGCGCCGCCACCTGGATTTCCTTGATCAGGCGGGTCCAGATCTTGCCGCGCTTCGCGTCGGCCGCAGCCTTCTTATGCTTGATGTTGGCCCATTTCGAATGACCAGCCATACCTTTCTCCGTGCCCGGGCGCGCAGCGCGGGCGATTGTTTCAGTGTGTCGTTGAATCGGCGGCCGTTTCGGCGGGCATGAAGCCGCGGGGCCGCGCGTGTCGAGTGGAGCGTGATTTTATCACGCGGCGACCGCCGCTTCGGGGCCGCCGCGCATGGCCGAACGGCCGGGGCGGCGCGCCGGGGCGCGCGGCATGGCGGCGCCCGACGCTCGGTGCGCTCAGTTCTTGGTGCCGAACAGGCGGTCGCCCGCGTCGCCCAGGCCCGGCACGATGTACGCGTGTTCGTTCAGATGCGAGTCGAGCGACGCGACGAACAGCTTCACGTCGGGGTGCGCGTCCTGGAACACCTGCACGCCCTCGGGCGCGGCGACCAGCGCGACGAACATGATGTTCGCGGCCGGCACGTTGCGGCGCTTGAGCACGTCGACCGCATGCACGGCCGAATAGCCGGTCGCGACCATCGGGTCGCACAGGATGAAGATGCGGTCTTCCAGGTCCGGCAGGCGCACCAGGTATTCGACCGGACGGTGGTCCTCGGCGCGGTACACGCCGATGTGGCCGACGCGCGCGGACGGCACCAGGTCGAGCAGGCCGTCCGACATCCCGATGCCCGCGCGCAGCACGGGCACGATCGCGAGCTTCTTGCCGGCGATCACCGGCGCGTCGACCGCCACCAGCGGGGTTTCGACCCGCTTGGTCGTGATCGGCAGGTTGCGGGTGATCTCATAGCCCATCAGCAGCGTGATCTCGCGCAGCAGTTCGCGGAACGTGCGCGTGGACGTGTCCTTGTCGCGCATGTGCGTGAGCTTGTGCTGGATCAGCGGGTGATCGGTGATGAAGAGGTTCGGGAAACGGCTGTCCTGTTTCATGACGGGGTGCCTTGGCGGCAAAAGGGGATCGGGGGCGGCGGCGGGCATGGGCCGGTCGTCGCTCATGCCCGCAATTTTACCAAGGCGCGCCGCGCGATCCGGATATTATCGACGTCTCACGACAATCCGCGTGCCGCGCACGCCCGTTTGCCCGCCGCCGGCGGCAACGCGGGGCCGCGCCGGCATGCGTGCCACCAGGGAAACGACGATGGATCTCGGCATCGAAGGAAAGACCGCGCTCGTGTGCGCGGCCAGCAAGGGCCTCGGGCGTGGTTGCGCGGAAGCGCTGGCCGCCGAGGGCGTGAACCTCGTGATCGTCGCGCGCACGCGCGACACTTTGGAGGAAACCGCGGAAGAGATCCGCGCCGGCGCGAACGTGTCGGTCACGGCGGTCGCGTGCGACATCACGACGCCGGACGGCCGCGCGGCCGCGCTCGCCGCGTGCCCGCAGCCGGACATTCTCGTGACGAATGCCGGCGGCCCGCCGCCCGGCGACTTCCGCGACTTCTCGCACGACGACTGGATTCGCGCGCTCGAGTCGAACATGCTGACGCCGATCGAGCTGATCCGCGCGACCCTCGACGGGATGATCGGCCGCGGCTTCGGCCGGATCGTCAACATCACGAGTTCGGCCGTGAAGGCGCCGATCGACGTGCTCGCGCTGTCGAACGGCGCGCGCTCGGGGCTGACCGGCTTCGTCGCGGGGCTGTCGCGCAAGGTCGCGGGGCAGGGCGTGACGATCAACAACCTGCTGCCGGGGCTGTTCGACACCGACCGGATCGCGACGACGCTCGCCGCGTCGGCGCAGGCGCAGGGCGTGACGGTCGACGAGATGCGCGCGCGGCGCACCAGGGACATCCCGGCCGGGCGCCTCGGCACGCGCGCCGAGTTCGGCGCNGCCTGTGCGTTCCTGTGCAGCGTGCACGCCGGCTACATCACNGGGCAGAACTGGCTGCTCGACGGCGGCGCGTATCCGGGTACGTTCTGACCCGCGCTTTTCGCTTCACGACGACAACAACCGAACGACGAAGGAACTGGAGATGAGCAAACCCCGCATCGCACTGATTGCGCACGACGCGAAGAAGGACGAGATCGTCGCGCTCGCGGGCCAGTATCGCGAGACGCTCGCGCAATGCCGGCTGGTCGCGACCGGCACGACGGGCGGCCGNATCGCCGCCGCGCACGGGCTCGAGGTCGAGCGCAAGCTGTCGGGGCCGCTCGGCGGCGACCTGCAGATCGGCGCGGAGCTCGCCGACGGCCGCGTCGACATCGTCGTGTTCCTGCGCGACCCGATGACCGCGCAGCCGCACGACCCCGACATCACCGCACTGGTGCGTGCATGCGACGTGCACGACGTGCCGGTCGCGACCAACGTCGCGACCGCGCGGATGCTGCTCGACGATCTGGCGCGCAACATGCAGGACGTTTGCTAGGCGCGGGCATCGGCTGATTGTCCCTGCCGGCGGCAGGGCCATGCACGAACGGTGGCGACGCGCGAGAATCGTGCGTCGCCACGCGCGCCTGCCGGCACCCGCACGAATCGGTGCGGCGCGCGCATCGGCGCCCCGGATTTCCCTGACTGACAGACAGAAGAGGAGCAAAACGATGCCGAAAGCAATCCGATACGACCAGCCGGGCGGCCCGGACGTGATGAAGTGGGTCGATGTCGAGGTCGGCGCGCCGAAGGCGGGCGAAGTCCGCATCCGGCANCACGCGGTCGGGCTCAACTACATCGACGTGTATTTCCGCACGGGCCTGTATCCGCAACANCTGCCGGCNGGCCTCGGGATGGAGGCGGCGGGCGAGGTGACGGCCGTCGGCGACGGCGTGACCGCGTTCAAGGNCGGCGACCGCGTCGCCTANGTCGGCCAGCCGCCCGGCGCGTATGCGCAGGAGCGCGTGATGCCGGCCGAGCGCGTCGTGAANCTGCCGGACGGCATCAGCTACGACGACGCGGCATCGGTGATGCTGCAGGGCCTGACCGCGCATTACCTGCTGCGCCGCACCTATCCGGTGAAGGCCGGCGACACGATCCTGATCCACGCGGCGGCCGGCGGCGTGGGCTTGCTCGTGTGCCAGTGGGCGAAGGCGCTCGGCGCGACCGTGATCGGTACGGTCGGCTCCGACGAGAAGGCCGAGCTCGCGAAGGCGCACGGCTGCGATCATCCGATCGTCTACACGCGCGAGAACTTCACGCAGCGCGTGAAGGCAATCACGAACGGCGCGGGCGTGCCGGTCGTCTACGATTCGATCGGCAAGGACACCTACATCGGTTCGCTCGACAGCCTCGCGCCGCTCGGCTACTTCGTCAGCTTCGGCAATGCGTCGGGGCCGCTGCCGCCGATCGACTCGAAGGAATTCTCGTCGCGCGGCTCGCTGTTCTTCACGCGACCGACGCTGTTCTCGTACATCGCGAAGCGCGCCGATCTCGAAGCCGCGGCCGCCGAGCTGTTCGACGTGATCCTGTCGGGCAAGGTGAAGACCAGCATCAACCAGCGCTATCCGCTTGCCGAAGTCGGCCGCGCGCATGCCGATCTGGAAGCGCGCAAGACCACCGGCTCGACGATCCTCGTTCCCTGACGCATCCTTTCGTGCCGGCGTCACGCCGGCACATCCCGGGCGGCGCCGGCGGGCCGCCCGTCCTGCCTCCTGTCTCCCGGCCTGTCCGACGTCCCGTCCACTGTTCCCGCTGTACGCGTTTACGCGTTTTTTACACCCGCTCCGATACCTTTGACCCGCCCTTTACGCGCATTCCCATAAGGTTCTAGTCGTCCGATTTCGACGACGGAGAACAAAAAATGGATGGGGTTTTCATCGGCGCACTGGTGCTCTTCACCGCGCTGATCCTCGGTTTGCTTGCCGGTTGCGACAAGCTCGTGCAATACGGTCGCGGGGGGCGGGCATGACCTGGATGCTTTGGCTGGCGGGCGCCTCGACGGCCCTGCTGTTCGCGTATCTCGTCTTNGCGCTGCTGCGCGCGGAGGANATCGAATGAACGCGAACAACCTGTTGCAGATGGTGCTGTTCATCGTCGTACTGCTNGCGGCGGCCGTACCGGTNGCGCGCTACCTGAGCGCGGTGATGGACGGCAGCNCGCGCGTCGTGCGCGTGTTCGGGCCGCTCGAACGCGCGCTGTACCGCATCGCCGGCGTCGANGCGGGCACCGAAATGAACTGGAAGCAGTACACGGTCGCGACGATTGCATTCAACGCGCTCGGCGTGCTGTTCCTTTATGCGCTGCTGCGCCTGCAGGGCTTCCTGCCCGGCAACCCGCAGCAGTTCGGCGCGATGACGCCCGACGGCGCGTTCAACACGGCCGTCAGTTTCGTCGCCAACACGAACTGGCAGGACTACACGCCCGAGCAGACCGTCAGCTATCTGTCGCAGATGCTCGGCCTGACGGTGCAGAACTTCCTGTCGGCGGCGACCGGCATCGTCGTCGTGATCGCGCTGATNCGCGGNTTCGCGCGCCACACCGCNCAGACGATCGGCAACTTCTGGGTCGATCTCACGCGCGTGACGCTGTACGTGCTCGTGCCGATGGCGGCGCTCGTCGCCGCGCTGCTGATGAGCCAGGGCGTGCTGCAGAACATGAAGGCGTACCAGGACGTGCCCGTGCTGCAGGCAAGCACCTACGCGGCGCCGAAGCTCGACGCGCAGGGCAGCCCGGTGAAGGACGACAAGGGCAACCCGGTCACGGTGCCGACCCCGCTGACGAAGCAGACGCTCGCGATGGGCCCGGTCGCCTCCCAGGAAGCGATCAAGATGCTCGGCACCAACGGCGGCGGCTTCTTCAACGCGAACTCCGCGCACCCGTTCGAGAACCCGACGCCGTTCGCGAACTTTCTGCAGATCTTCGCGATCCTGATCATCCCGGCTGCGCTGTGCCTGGTGTTCGGTCGCATGATCGGCGACCGCCGGCAGGGCATCGCGGTGCTCGCGGCGATGACGGTCGCGTTCGCGGTCGCGACCGGCGTCGAGGTGAGCGCCGAGCAGGGCGGCAACCCGACGCTCGCCGCGCTGCACGTCGACCAGTCGGCCGGCGCGCTGCAGCCGGGCGGCAACATGGAAGGCAAGGAAACCCGCTTCGGGATCGCGCAGACCGGCATCTTCACGGTCGCGACCACGGCCGCGTCGTGCGGCGCGGTGGACGCGATGCACGATTCGCTGACGCCGGTCGGCGGCCTCGTGCCGATGCTGCTGATGCAGCTCGGCGAGGTGGTCTTCGGCGGCGTCGGCTCCGGCCTCTACGGGATGCTCGTGTTCGCGCTGCTCGCGGTGTTCGTCGCCGGCCTGATGATCGGCCGCACGCCGGAATACGTCGGCAAGAAGATCGAGTCGTACGAGATGAAAATGGTGTCGATCGTCGTGCTGCTCACGCCGCTGCTCGTGCTGGTCGGCACGTCGATCGCGGTGTTGGCGGACGCGGGCAAGGCCGGCATCTCGAACCCGGGCCCGCACGGCTTCTCGGAAATTCTCTACGCGTTCAGCTCGGCCGCGAACAACAACGGCAGTGCGTTCGCGGGCCTGACGGTCGGCACGCCGTTCTACAACTGGATGACCGCGATCGCGATGTGGTTCGGCCGCTTCGGCACGATCGTGCCGGTGCTGGCGATCGCCGGTTCCCTCGCCGCGAAGAAGCGCATCGCGGTGACGAGCGGCACGCTGCCGACCCACGGCCCGCTGTTCGTCGTACTGCTGCTCGGCACCGTGCTGCTGGTGGGCGCGCTGACCTACGTGCCGGCGCTCGCGCTCGGCCCGGGCGTCGAGCACCTGATGATGTGGCTGGGCGCGTGACGCGCGCCCGCATCGCGACACACTGAAAAGACTGAAGAGCTTGAAGAGATCGCAATGACTCAACATTCCGCAACACGGTCCATGTTCGATCCGGCGCTGCTGCGCCCGGCGATCGTGGATTCGTTCAAGAAACTCACGCCGCGCACGCAGTTCCGCAACCCGGTGATGTTCTGCGTGTACGTCGGCAGCATCCTCACCACGATCCTGTGGATCGCGGCGCTTGCCGGCCAGGCCGAGGCGCCCGCGGGCTTCATCCTCGCGGTCACGCTGTGGCTGTGGTTCACCGTGCTGTTCGCGAACTTCGCCGAAGCGCTCGCCGAAGGGCGCTCGAAGGCGCAGGCCGCGTCGCTGCGCAGCGCGAAGAAGGACGTGATGGCGAAGAAGCTGAACGAGCCGCATCCGAAGTCGCCGATCCGCATCACGACCGCGTCCGACCTGCGCAAGGGCGACGTCGTGCTGGTCGAGACCGGCGACGTGATCCCGGCCGACGGCGAGGTCGTCGACGGCGTCGCGTCGGTCGACGAGTCGGCAATCACCGGCGAATCCGCACCGGTGATCCGCGAATCGGGCGGCGACTTCTCGTCGGTGACGGGCGGCACGCGCGTGCTGTCCGACTGGATCGTCGTGAAGGTCACCGCGAACCCCGGCGAGGCGTTTCTCGACCGGATGATCGCGATGGTCGAAGGCGCGAAGCGCAAGAAGACGCCGAACGAAGTCGCGCTGACGATCCTGCTCGTCGCGCTGACGATCGTGATGCTGCTCGCGACCGCGACGCTGCTGCCGTTCTCGATGTTCTCGGTCGACGCGATGAAGGCCGGCCACGTGGTGACGATCACCGCGCTCGTCGCGCTGCTCGTGTGCCTGATCCCGACGACGATCGGCGGGTTGCTGTCCGCGATCGGCGTGGCCGGGATGAGCCGGATGATGCAGGCGAACGTGATCGCGACGTCGGGCCGCGCGGTGGAAGCGGCCGGCGACGTCGACGTGCTGCTGCTCGACAAGACCGGCACGATCACGCTCGGCAACCGCCAGGCGTCGACGTTCGTGCCGGCGCCGGGCGTGACCGAGGAAGCGCTGGCCGATGCCGCGCAACTGTCGTCGCTCGCGGACGAAACGCCGGAAGGGCGCAGCATCGTCGTGCTCGCGAAGGAGCGTTTCAACATTCGCCAGCGCGACATGGCGCAACTGCACGCGACGTTCCTCGGTTTTTCCGCGCAGACGCGGATGAGCGGCGTCGACCTGCCCGGCCGCGAGATCCGCAAGGGCGCGGCCGACGCGATCCGTCGCTACGTCGAAACCCACGGCAGCCGCTTCCCCGAAGAAGTGCGCCGCGCGGTGGACGACGTCGCGCGCCGCGGCAGCACGCCGCTCGTCGTGGCCGACCTGCAGGACGGGGCNGCGCGCGTGCTCGGCGTGATCGAGCTGAAGGACATCGTGAAGGGCGGCATCAAGGAGCGCTTCGCGGAACTGCGCAAGATGGGCATCAAGACCGTGATGGTGACGGGCGACAACCGGCTGACGGCCGCGGCGNTCGCGGCGGAAGCGGGCGTCGACGATTTCCTCGCGGAAGCGACGCCGGAAACCAAGCTCGCGACGATNCGCGAGCATCAGGCGGCCGGGCGCCTCGTCGCGATGACNGGCGACGGCACCAANGACGCGCCGGCGCTCGCGCAGGCCGACGTCGCGGTGGCGATGAACACCGGCACGCAGGCGGCGAAGGAAGCCGGCAACATGGTCGACCTCGACTCGAACCCGACCAAGCTGATCGAGATCGTCGAGATCGGCAAGCAGATGCTGATGACGCGCGGGTCGCTCACCACGTTCTCGATCGCGAACGACATCGCGAAATACTTCGCGATCATCCCGGCCGCGTTCGTGACGACCTATCCGCAACTGCGCGTGCTCGACATCATGCATCTGACGTCGCCGGCGTCCGCGATCCTGTCGGCGGTGATCTTCAACGCGCTGATCATCGTCGCGCTGATTCCGCTCGCGCTGAAGGGCGTGACCTACCGGCCGCTCGGCGCCGCGTCGCTGCTGCGCCGCAACCTGCTGGTGTACGGCCTCGGCGGCGTGCTGCTGCCGTTCCCGTTCATCAAGCTGATCGACATGACGCTCGCCGCGCTCGGCTGGGCCTGAGCCGGCCGCACTTGAAGGAACCATCATGAAAACGTTGATTCGCCCGCTCGTCGTGCTCTTTGTCGTGCTGACCGCCGTGACCGGCCTCGCTTATCCGGCCGTGATGACCGTGTTCGGTCAGGCCGTGTTCCCGTCGCAGGCCAACGGCAGCCTGATCGAGCAGGACGGCAAGGTCGTCGGCTCCGCGCTGATCGGCCAGCCGTTCGATGCGCCGAAATACTTCTGGGGCCGGCTGTCGGCCACCGCGCCGATGCCGTACAACGCGGCCGGCTCCGGCGGCTCGAACCTCGGCCCGTTGAACCCGTCGCTCGCCGACCAGGTGAAGGCGCGCATCGCCGCGCTGCGCGACGCGGGCACCGACCTGTCGAAGCCGGTGCCGGTCGACCTCGTGACGGCGTCCGCCAGCGGCCTCGATCCGGAGATCACGCCGGCCGCCGCCGCGTATCAGGTCGAGCGCGTCGCGAAGGCGCGCAACCTGACGCCGGACGCGGTCGCGCAACTCGTCGCCGCGAACACGACGGGCCGCCAGTTCGGCGTGCTCGGCGAGCCGCGCGTGAACGTGCTGAAGCTGAATCTCGCGCTCGACGCGGAGCAGGCCGCGCACTGAGCGTGCGTGCGGGCGGGCTCCCCGGCGCGGCTGGCTGCGCGTCGGGCCCGACTTCGTTTCGACGGCGCTCGCGCCGTCTTTGCCTTTTGCGGCGATTTGGAACCACAATGGCTGTATCTCGCGCGCCATCCGGCGTGTCGCCCTCCTGACGCATGAACCGTCCCGATCCCGACCAACTCCTCGACAAGCTGCAGCGCGATGAAGAAAAGCAGCGGCGCGGCCAGCTCAAGATCTTCTTCGGCGCGTCCGCCGGCGTCGGCAAGACCTACGCGATGCTGCAGGCCGCGCGCCAGCGCGTACAGGAAGGCGTCGACGTCGTCGTCGGCATCGTCGAGACCCACGGCCGTGCCGAAACCGCCGCGCTGCTCGACGGGCTCGACGTGCTGCCGCCCGCCCGCATCGACTATCGTGGCCGCACGCTCGCCGAATTCGATCTCGACGGCGCGCTCGCGCGTGCGCCGCAACTGATCCTCGTCGACGAGCTCGCGCATTCGAACGTGCAGGGCGCCCGGCACCTGAAGCGCTGGCAGGACGTCTACGAGCTGCTCGACGCGGGCATCGACGTGTATACGACCGTCAACGTCCAGCACCTCGAAAGCCTGAACGACGTGGTCGGCGCAATCACCGGCATCCGCGTGTGGGAGACCGTGCCCGACCGCGTGTTCGACGCGGCCGACGAAGTCACGCTCGTCGACCTGCCGGCCGAGGAACTGCTCGAGCGGATGCGCGACGGCAAGGTCTATCTCGCGCAGCAGGCCGAGCGCGCGGTGCGCAACTTCTTCCGCAAGGGCAACCTGATCGCGCTGCGCGAACTCGCGCTGCGGCGCACGGCCGATCGCGTCGACGCGCAGATGCGCGAGTACCGCGCCGACCGTTCGATCCAGCGCATCTGGCAGGCGCGCGAGCGGCTGCTGGTGTGCGTCGGGCCCGGCCCCGAAGCGCCGACGCTCGTGCGCGCGGCNGCGCGGCTCGCGGCGAGCCTGAAGGCCGACTGGATCGCNGTGTACGTCGAGACGCCGCGCCTGCAGCGGCTGCCCGACGCGCGGCGNCAGCGCACGCTCGACGCGNTGAAGCTCGCGGCCGAACTCGGCGCGGAGACGGCCACGCTCGCCGGTGCGGATGCNGTCGCCGCGCTGATCGGCTATGCGAAGGTGCGCAACGTGTCGAAGCTCGTCGCGGGCGGCTCGCCGAAGGTCGGGCTCGTGCGCCGCTTCGCGCGGCCGTTCGGCGAGCAGCTGGCGGAGCGCGCGGGCGACGTCGACCTGATGCTGATTCGCGCGTCCGCGAGCGACGAGACGCGCGCCGCNCCGCTCGACGCACGGGCGCGCGACTGGCGCGATGCGTTCGCGCAGTTCGGCNCGCACCGNTCNCCGCCGCGCCATTACGCGTATGCGGCCGCGATCTGCGCGGCGATCACCGTCGTCGCGAGCGTNGTGTCCGGGCGGCTCGACCTCACGAACCTCGTGATGCTGTACCTGCTCGGCGTGGTGTTCTCGGCCGTGCGGCTCGGGCGCGGCCCGGGCGTGCTGCAGTCGTTCCTGTCGGTGGCCGCGTTCGATTTCTTCTTCGTGCCGCCGCGCATGTCGTTCTCGGTCAGCGACACGCAATACCTGCTGACCTTCTTCGGGATGCTGCTGACGTCGCTCGTGATCAGCCACCTGACGTCGACGCTGACGCGCCAGGCGAGCGTCGCGCAGCGCCGCGAGCGCCGCACCGGCGCGATCTACGCGATGGCGCGCGAGCTCGGCGCGGCGCTGACGACCGAGCAGATCGTCGAGATCGGCAGCCGCCACGTGGGCGAGGTGTTCCGCGCGCGCGTCGCATTCCTTTTGCCCGACAGCGCGGACCAGGTGCGGCAGAAGATCGAGGAGCCCGACGCGGCCGTCACGCTGACCGGTGCCGAGCTCGACAGCGACGTCGGCCAGTGGGTGTACGACCAGCAGAAGCCGGCCGGGCGCGGCACCGATACCTTGCCGGCGACGGCCGCGCTGTACCTGCCGCTGAAGGCGCCGATGCGCACGCGCGGCGTGCTGGCCGTCGCGTCGCGCGAGCCGCGCGAACTCGAGGTGCCCGAGCAGCAGCGGATGCTCGATGCGTTCGCCGCGCAGATCGCGCTCGCGCTGGAGCGCGTGCACTACGTCGAGATCGCGCGCGACGCGCTCGTCAACATGGAGTCCGAGCGGCTGCGCAACTCGCTGCTGTCGGCGATCTCGCACGACCTGCGCACGCCGCTCACGACGATCGTCGGCTTCTCGTCGATGCTCGCGAACGGGCGCGCGGCCGCGCAGGCGGGCGACGCCGCGGCGGCCGGGCGGCTCGCGCAGCGCGAGGGCGAACTCGTCGACGCGATTCACGACGAGGCGCTGCGGATGACGGGCATCGTCACGAACCTGCTCGACATGGCGCGGCTGCAGGCCGGCAGCCTGCAACTGAAGCGCCAGTGGTCGCTGCTCGAGGAAACCGTTGGCGCTGCGCTCGCCGCCTGCCGGCGCGTGCTTGCGCGCCATCCCGCGCGCGTCGCGCTGCCGGCCGACCTGCCGCTGCTGCAGATGGACGCGGTGCTGATGGAGCGGCTGTTCACCAACCTGTTCGAGAACGCGGCGAAGTACACGCCGCCCGATACGTCGCTCGACATCGGCGCCGAGCGCGTGACCGAGGACGGGCAACCATTCGTGCGCGTGCACGTCGACGATCACGGCCCGGGCCTGCCGGCCGGGATGGAAACGCGGATCTTCGACAAGTTCACGCGCGGCGAGAAGGAATCGGCGACGCCTGGCATCGGGCTCGGCCTCGCGATCTGCCGCGCGATCGTCGAGGCGCACGGCGGTAAAATCGGCGCGCTCAACCGCACCGCGCCCGACGGCCACGTGACGGGCGCGCGCTTCTGGTTCACGCTGCCGGTCGACACGCCGCCGGCCGCCCCCGCCGTGCCCGACGACGAATCCGACCTGCCGGGCGCATCGCCNCCATCCGAGTCATTGCCAGACCATGAGTGAACCCAGCCTGACCGTCGTCCTGATCGAGGACGAAAAGCAGATCCGCCGCTTCGTGCGCGCCGCGCTCGAAGAGGAGGACATCGCGGTGTTCGAGGCCGAGACGGGCAAGCAGGGGCTGATCGACGCGGCGACGCGCAAGCCCGATCTCGTGATCGTCGATCTCGGCCTGCCCGATACCGACGGCCTCGACGTGATCCGCGAGCTGCGCGGCTGGTCCGAGGTGCCGGTGATCGTGCTGTCCGCCCGCACGCAGGAAGAGGAGAAGGTCGCGGCGCTCGACGCGGGCGCCGACGACTACCTGACCAAGCCGTTCGGCGTGTCCGAACTGCGTGCGCGGATGCGCGCGCAACTGCGCCGGCGCAACCAGGGCGGCGCGAACGAGTCGCCGAAGGTGAGCTTCGGCACCGTGACCGTCGATCTCGCGCTGCGCCAGGTGTGGCGCGACGACGCGATCGTCCACCTGACGCCGCTCGAATACCGGCTGCTCGCGACGCTCGTGCGTCACGCGGGGCGCGTGCTCACGCACCGCCAGCTGCTGCGCGACGTGTGGGGGCCGTCGCACGTCGAGAGCCATCACTATCTGCGCATCTACATGGCGCACCTGCGCCAGAAGCTCGAGGCCGATCCCGCGCAGCCCGAGCACATCGTCACCGAGACGGGCGTCGGCTACCGGCTCGTCGGCGCCGTGTGACGGGCGGTGCGCGGCGGCGCATGCGGCCGTGATGCCGCGCATCGGCGGGGTTGCGCCGGCGCGACAGCCTCGCGATGAGCGCCGGCCTTGCACACCGGCTGCGCAATCCCCGCTATCCTGACCGTTCTGCGAACGAAAACGAGGAGCGTGCAATGTCCGTCCGTCTGGTCGTCATCTGTGCGCTGGCGCTGGTCGCGCCCGGCGCGTTCGCCCAGCCGTTGCCGCCCGGGCAGCAGCCGCCCGCGCAGGTGGCGCTGGCCAATCCCGCGTCGGTCAACTGCGAGAAGCTCGGCGGTCGCCACGTGATCCGCAACCTGTCGAGCGGGCAGGTCGGGATGTGCGTGTTCAAGGATGGCCGCGTGTGCGAGGAGTGGGCGCTGTACCGCGACGATCGCTGCGTCGGCGGCGGTGCGCCGAAGCGCGTGGCGAACTGAGCGCGGCCGGCCGATCGCGCCCCGCATCGGCCGCCGACGTGGCCGGCAGCCGGCAGGTCCGTAAGCCTCTTGTTATACTCGGCGCCGCCCGGGGACGACCCCGGGCCATTCGCTTCAACGGGGACGGCCCCATCCGATCTGGAGTACGTCGAGATGGCGTGGGTATGGTTGTTGATCGCCGGTTTGCTGGAAGTGGCCTGGGCGGCCGGCTTGAAATCATCGGACGGCTTCACGAAGCTCGGTCCGTCGGTGTTTACGATCGTGACGGCGCTGGCCAGCTTCGGGCTGCTCGCGGTCGCGATGCGCCAGTTGCCGCTTGGCACCGCATACGCGGTGTGGACGGGCATCGGCGCGGTCGGCGCGTTCGTGTTCGGCATCGTGATGATGGGCGAGGCGCTGACCGTCGCGCGCGTCGCGAGCGCGGCGCTGATCGTCGCGGGGCTGGTCGGCCTGAAGCTGTCGTCGGCCGCCTGACGACGGGATGCCGGGCGCGCATGCGCCCGGGCGCCATCCCGCACTGCGGAATTGCGCCGGCCGCCCGCCCAGCCTGTCTATAATGGAACGCATTCGGGCCTGAATCCCGTCGTGCTTCTCGCGGCACGCGGTGCCGGTCGCCACGCGCCGCGCGGCCAGTCTGTCCGACCCGATCCGGTCAATCGGCAAAACGCACGGAAAGTGCAAGGAGAGGGCCATGATCGAAGCCATTTCGCTCGGCGCGGGGCTCGCGTGGGCGAGCGGCCTGCGCCTGTACCTGACGGTGCTGATCGCCGGCGTGCTGGCGCGCTTCGGCTGGCTCCATCTGCCCGACACGCTGGCCGTGCTGATGTCGCCGTGGGTCATCGGCGCCGCGGCCGTGCTCACCGTGACCGAATTCCTTGCCGACAAGATCCCCGCGTTCGACTCGCTGTGGGATGCCGTGCATACCTTCATCCGCATTCCGGCCGGCGCCGTGCTCGCGGCCGGCGCGCTCGGCCATGCCGACCCGACCATGCTGGCGGTCGCGGGGCTCGCCGGCGGCTCGCTCGCCGGCGCCGCGCACGTGGCGAAGGCCGGCACGCGCGCGCTGATCAACCTGTCTCCCGAACCGATTTCGAACTGGGTCGCGTCGTCGACCGAGGACGGTCTCGTGGTCGGCGGGCTCGTCCTCGCGTTCTTCGTTCCGCTCGCGTTCCTCGTGCTGCTCGCCGCGTTCATCGCGGCGTCGGCGTGGGCGCTGCCGCGGCTGTGGCGCGGCGTGTCGGGTGGTTTTCGCGGAATGGCGAACCACATGGTGTCGCGGCTCAATTCGATCGGAGGGAAACGCGATTGAAGGGGCCGCAACACGCGGCGCAGCCGCCGGCCGGCCAACCCGGCCATGACGGGCGCGCGCATGCCGGCCGCTTCGGCCTGCGCGACCTGATCCACCAGGCCGCCCGGATGACCGCGCGCGACTGGCGCGCGGGCGAACTGACGCTGCTGGTCCTCGCGCTGGTGCTCGCGGTCGCGGCGCTGACGAGCGTCGGCTTTCTCGCCGATCGGCTGCGCCAGGGGCTCGAGCGCGATGCGCGCCAGATGCTCGGCGCCGATTTCGTCGTGCGCGCCGATCGCCCCGTCGATCCGTCGTTCGACCGCCAGGCGCGCGCGCTCGGCCTGCGTACCGCGACGACCGCCATCTTCCCGAGCATGATCGCGGCCGCCGCGGGCGGGCAGGCGGCCGACGCCGCGCCGTCGCGCCTCGCCGCCGTGAAGGCCGTGTCCCCCGGCTATCCGTTGCGCGGCGCGGTCGAGATTCTGCCGGCCGGTGCGACCGTCGCGCAGAAGGCGGCCGCGATTCCCGCGCCCGGCACCGTATGGGCCGATCCGGCGCTGCTCGACGCGCTGCATCTGAAGGCGGGCGATACGGTGCGCGTCGGGCTGCGCACGTTCACGGTCGCCGCGGCGATCACCCGCGAACTCGATCGCGGCTTTTCATTCGTGAATTTTTCGCCGCGGCTGATGATGCGCGCGGACGAGCTCGCCGCGACGGGGCTCACGGGCTACGGCAGCCGCGTCACGTACCGGTTGCTGGTCGCGGGCGACGCACCGGCCATTGCGCGCTTCGAAACGTATGCGCACCAGCGCGTCGACGGCGGGAAGCTGCGCGGCGTCGGGCTCGAGTCGTTGCAGGAAGGGCAGCCGCAGGTGCGGCAGACGCTGGATCGCGCGCGTCATTTCCTGACGCTCGTCGCGTTGCTGACCGCGCTGCTCGCGGCCGTCGCGATCGCGATGGCCGCGCAGCGCTACATGCGGCGTCATCTCGACGGCTGCGCGACGATGCGCTGCCTCGGCGTGAGCCGCCGCACGCTCGGCGCGCTGTTCGCGCTCGAATTCGTCGGCGTCGGCATCGTGTCGGGCGCCGCGGGCGCGGTGCTGGGCTACGGCGGCCATTGGGCGCTGCTGGCCGCGCTCGGCAGCCTGATCGACGTCGTGCTGCCGCCGCCGACGTTGTGGCCGGCGCTGATCGGCATGGGCGCCGCGCTCGTGCTGCTGCTCGGTTTCGCGCTGCCGCCGCTCGTCCCGCTCACGCGCGTGCCGCCGGTACGCGTGCTGCGGCGCGAGTGGGGCGACGCGTCGCGCACCGCGTGGGCCGCGTATGCGATCGGCGTCGTGCTGTTCGCGGGGCTGCTGATCGTGGCCGCCGGTAACCTGAAGCTCGGCCTGATCGTCGCGGGCGGCTTCGCCGGCGCGCTGGTCGGGTTCGCGCTGATCGCCCGGCTCGTGCTGTTCGCCGCCGCGCGCGCGGTGCGCAATGCGCGCGTGGCCGCGGGCGTCGGCTGGCGTTACGCGCTGGCGTCGCTGCATCGGCGCGGCACGGCCAGCGCGCTGCAGATCACCGCGCTCGCGCTCGGCCTGATGTGCCTGCTGTTGATCGCGATCACGCGCAACGACCTCGTGGCGGGCTGGCGGCAGTCGACGCCGCCCGATGCGCCGAACCAGTTCCTGATCGACATCCAGCCCGACCAGCGCGCCGATGTGGCCGCCTATCTGGCCGCGCACGGCGTGCGCGACGCGGTGCCCGCGCCGATGGTGCGCGGCCGCCTGGTCGCGATCAACGGCAAGCCGGTGAATCCGGACGCGTACCCGTCCGAAGAGGCGCGCCGGCTCGTCGATCGCGAGTTCAACCTGTCGTATACGACCGAATTGCCGTCCGACAACCGGATCGTCGAAGGCGACTGGTTCGGCAACGCGGCCACGCCGCAGATCTCGATCGAAGCCGGCCTCGCGAAGACGCTGAACGTGAAACCGGGCGATACGCTGCGCTTCGACGTGACGGGGCTGACGGTCGACGAGCCGATCACCAGCGTGCGCAAGCTAGATTGGGGCTCGTTCCGCGTCAACTTCTTCGTGCTGATGCCGCCGCCGGTGCTGAAGGATTTCCCCGCCGTCTACCTGACCAGTTTCCATCTGCCGGCCTCGAACGCCGCGCTGCTCGATCCGCTGATCGCGCGCTACCCGAACCTGACCGCGATCGACGTCGCGCCGATCCTCGCGCAGTTGCAGCGGATGATGCTGCAGGTGGTCGGCGCGGTGCAGTTCCTGTTCGCGTTCACGCTCGCGGCCGGCGTGCTCGTTCTGTACACGGCGCTCGCCGGCTCGCGCGACGAGCGGGTGCGCGAGGCCGCGCTGCTGCGTGCGCTCGGCGCGTCGCGCGCGCAGGTCAACGCAGTGCAGCGCGCGGAATTCGTCGTGGTCGGCGCGCTGGCCGGCGTGCTGGCATCGGCGGGCGCGATCGCGGTCGGCTGGGTGCTCGCGTCGCGCGTGTTCGACTTTCAGCTCGCCGTCGATCCGTGGCTCGTGCCGGCGGGCATCGCGGCCGGTGTCGTCTGCGCCGGTGCGGCCGGCTGGCTGAGCCTGCATAATGTGTTGCGGCGCCCCGCGCTGCAGTCGCTGCGCGACGCCTGAGCGTCGCCCGCGGCCCCGAAGATCCCGTTTTCCGACTATCCGTAATGACCGATGTGAATGACGATGCGCCGGCGCAGCCGACGGCGTTCGAACTTGTGGGCGGCGAAGCCCGCGTGCGCGAAATGGTGGACCGTTTCTACGACCTGATGGACCTCGAACCCGAGTTCGCGCAGATTCGCGCGCTGCATCCGCCGTCGCTCGACGGTTCGCGCGACAAGCTGTTCTGGTTCCTGTGCGGCTGGCTCGGCGGCCCCGACCACTACATCAGCCGGTTCGGCCATCCGCGGCTGCGCGCGCGGCACCTGCCGTTCCCGATCGCGTCGGTCGAACGCGACCAGTGGCTGCGCTGCATGGCGTGGGCGATGGAGGACGTCGGGTTGCCGGAGCCGCTGCGCGAGCGGCTCATGCATTCGTTCTACGACACGGCCGACTGGATGCGCAACCGGCCCGGTTGATCGACCGGTACGCCGCTGTCCGCGCGCGGGACGATCTGCGTCTGGGCGCACGAGCGGCCCGGCGCGACACTGGCCGTTTCTCCATCGATACGAGGCTCGCCCGATGACGACACAAGCGCTGTTTCGCGAAGACGCGTACCTCACGCAATGCGAGGCGATCGTCCAGGCCGTCGGCGACGACGGCATCCGGCTCGACCGCACCGTGTTCTATCCGCTCGGCGGCGGCCAGGCCGGCGACACCGGCACGCTGACGCTGCCCGACGGCAGCACGATCGCGATCGCCGACACGCGCAAGGCGAAGTTCGACGGCGCGACGCCCGACGACGCCGTCCACGTGCCCGCGTCGGGCCAGGAGGCGAGCGTCGCGACGCTCGCCCCCGGCACGCGCGTGGTTGCTGAGATCGACTGGCTGCGCCGCTACCGGCACATGCGTCTGCACACGGCCGCGCACCTGATGTGCGCGGTGCTGCCGTACGCGGTCGACGGCTGCAGCGTGACGGCCGACTACGTGCGGCTCGATTTCGCGACTTCCGACGCGATCGACCGCGACGACGTCGAGCGNCGCCTCNCGGGCTTCGTCGTCGGCGCGCATCCGGTCACGACCGAATGGATCACCGACGACGANATGGCCGAGCGTCCCGAACTCGTGCGCACGATGAGCGTGAAGCCGCCGATGGGNCTCGGCCGCGTGCGGCTGCTGCGCATCGAAAACGTCGACCTGCAGCCGTGCGGCGGCACGCATGTGCGCAACACGTCCGAAATCGGCGGGTTGCGGGTCGCGAAACTGGAAAAGAAGAGTGCGCGCACACGGCGCCTCGTACTGGAGTTTGCATGACGGTCGATACCGGGAAAGCAGGCGCGGCGGCGCTCGATCCGCAGGCACGGGAGATTCTCGATTTCTGGTTCGGCGAGCCGGGCTCGGCCGAATTCGGGCAGAACCGCAAGGTCTGGTTCAACGGCGGCGCCGCGTTCGACGACGTGCTGCGCACGCGTTACGGCGCGCTGCTCGACGCCGCGTGCGACGGCGCCTGCGATCACTGGGCCGATTCGCCGTCGGGCGCGCTGGCGTTGATCGTCGTGCTCGACCAGTTCTCGCGTAACATCCATCGCGGCACGCCGCGCGCGTTCGCNGCCGATCCGAAAGCGCTCGCGCTNGCCCGCCGCGTCGTCGCGGCCGGCTGGGACNCCCAGTTGCCGAGCGGCCATCACCGTGCGTTCGCGTATCTGCCGTTCGAGCACGACGAGTCGGTCGAGAGCCAGCNCGAGGCCGTGCGCCTGTGCGCGGGCATCCGCGACGAGGCCGGNTGCGAGAGCTATCACCGCTTCGCGTTGCTGCATGCGGCGATCGTCGAGCGCTTCGGCCGCTTTCCGCACCGGAACGCGATTCTCGGTCGCGCGTCGACCGACGAGGAAACGGCGTTTCTGCGAGAGCCCGGCTCGTCGTTCTGACGATCCGTACGTTGGCGAGATGAGGGAACGGGGTGGCTAACGCTGGGACGCTTGCGGGTTCTGCCGGCGTCGGTATTGCAGCACAGGTTGCGCAGTGGTCCAGCGGATGAGCGCGACCGGTGCCGAAGAGCAAAGTGAAGGCGGGCAGGACGGCGCATCGCGCCGCCCCGTGTCACTGCAGATGCGGTTCGGGCGTGCGCACGTAGACGCGCAGCAGTTCCTCGTTGTCGCCCGGGCGGGCGCCCGTCCAGAACAGCTTCCATTCGCTGCCCGGCGCGGGATCGACGGCCCGCACGCCCTGCACGATCATCCACGTGCAGCGCGTCGTCTTCGCGTCGTCGATCGGCGTGTGCTCGATGCCGGAGAAGTAGTACAGCATCGGCGCTTCCGATTCGCCGAGCCCGTGCAGGCTCGCCATGCAGTCGCCGTCGTTCCATTCGAGCGCGAGATGCGCGTTCAGGTCGTCGAACACCGAGCGGTAGCTCTTCGCGACGTCGAGCCACGGCAGCAGCAGCGTATAGATGAGCCCCCACGCGACGAGCGCGCCGGCGCCCCACGACAGCGCGCCGCGCCACAGCCCCGTCGTGCGCAGCTTCGGCAGCAGCGTCAGCCAGCCGACCGTCAGCGCGAGCGCGCCGGTCACGAGCGCGGGCTGGATCGGCATCGTCCAGTCGAGCGGCAGCCAGCGGCCGAGCAGCGCGAGATCCGCGCGCGACGCGGCCGGATCGGCCATCACCGCCCAGATCGCCCACGCGAGCACGACCACCGTGCCGAACAGGATGCGGCTCAGGTAATCCCACGCGAGATGCAGCCGGCGCGGCAGGCGCTCGATCGCCTGCGCAGCGACCAGCGCGAGCGGCGCGAAGAACGGCAGGATGTAGAGCTGGCGCGACGTCGCGGACACCTGCAGCACCACGAGCCCGATGCCGGCGAACAGCACGGACAGCGCGATGCGCGGCGCACGCCAGTCGCGCCATGCGCCGCGGGCGAGCGCGACGATCGCGAGCGGCGCGACCGGGAAGCCGACGGTGAGGAACGCGCGCAGGATGAAGAACGGCTTGTCGTTTTCCGCGCCCAGTTCGGGCACGGAGAAGCCGAAGAAGCGACCGACGTTGTTGTCCCAGAACCACGTCATGAACAGCGTTTCGGAGCGCAGGAACAGCGCGGTCGGCCAGATCAGCGCGAACGGCGCGAACACGAGGGCGGCGACGCCCAGCGCGCGGGCGAACGAGCGGGTGCGGCAGGCCGGGTAGAGCGCCAGCGTGCACACGAGCGTGGCCGCGAACACGAGCGGCACGAACAGCCCTTTCGCCATCAGCGCGATGCCGACGCCCGCGCCGAAGATCGGCGCGGCCCAGCGGCCCGCCGGATGCACCGGCAGCCCGTGCCGCATCTGCTGCGCCCGCGCGACATGCTGCATCACGAGTTCGAGCAGCCCGCAGAACCCGATTGCCGTGCCGGCAAACAACGCGACGTCCGTCATCATGTCGTGCACGTGCTTGATGACGACGAGCGTGCCGGCGCTGAGTACCACCGGGCCGAGCACGCGCAGGTCGAACCAGGTGTCCGCGCGACTGGCCACGCGGGCCGCGCGGGCGATGAAGCCGAACGCGAGCGCGGCGAACAGGGCACTCGCCAGGCGCGCCGCGTCGTGCAGCGGCATCACGCGCTGCAGCAGCCACGCGAGGCTGGTCGCGACCCATGCGTAGAGCGGCGGCTTTTCCATGAACGGCAGGCCGGCATTGGTCGGCACGACGAAGTCGCCGGTCTCGAGCATGTGCTGGATGATGCCGAACGTGTAGGTTTCGTCCTGTTTCCACGGATCGTGGCCGAGCACACCGGGCAGCGTGTACGCGCACACCAGTGCGGCGACGAACAGCCAGGCGCGCCAGCCGAGCAGCAGCGAGCGGTCGCGCGGGGCGCTGATCGTGGCGGTCGAGGCGGCGACGGGCGTACCGGCGACGTCGAGCGTCGCGAGGACGTCGGTATCGGCGGTCGAGCGGGTGTGCGCGGCCGGGGCGGGCACGGACGTGCGTCGCCGGCTGGGCGCTGCGGTTCCAGGCATGGAAAAGATCTCGGGTCGAGTCGAGCCGGTCCGGCGACATGGGCGGGACCGATAAGGGATTACATCCGGCTAACGGACAGGATGTTTAAGACACCTGTCTGAATGACCGCTAGTAGAGCACGGAATTGTTACGGATGTTTACTGAAACTGTCACGGAATTGTGGAGATTTGTGGCGCCGTGACCACGGGGCGTTTTCGTCAGCCGTATTGTTGCGCCGCGTGTCAGCTTAGCGGCCGCCGCCGACGTCGAGCAGGGCGCCCGTCGTGTAGGAGGCCGCATCGCCGAGCAGCCAGACGATCGCCTCGGCGATCTCCTGTGCCTCGCCCGCGCGGCCGAGCGGCGTTTGTGCGCCGAGGCGGGCGGCGCGGCCCGGCTGGCCGCCGCTTGCATGAATTTCGGTCTCGATCAGGCCGGGGCGCACCGCGTTGACGCGCACGCCGTGCGGGCCGAGTTCCTTTGCCAGGCCGATCGTCAGCGAATCGACCGCGCCTTTCGAGCCCGCGTAGTCGACGTACTCGTTCGGCGAGCCGAGCCGTGACGCGATCGACGACACGTTGACGATCGCGCCGCCGCGGCCGCCACGGTCGGTGGACAGCCGGCGCGCGGCTTCGCGCGCGCACAGATAGGCGCCGAGCACGTTGGTATCGAACATCCGCCGCAGCCGGTCGGCCGGCATGTCGGCGAGCGGCATCGACGGCGCGACGATGCCTGCATTGTTCACGAGCGCGTCGAGGCGCCCGAACTCGGCCGCAACCGTATCGAACATCGCGACGACGTCGGCCTCGTTCGCGACATCGCCCGCGACGATGCACGCGCGGCCGCCCGCGTCGCGCACGGCCTGCGCGGTCAGTTCGGCCGCTGCCGCGTCGCGCGCGTAGTTGATGCCGACGTCCCAGCCGCGTTCGGCCGCGAGCACGGCGGTCGCGCGGCCGATGCCGCGGCTCGCGCCGGTGATGAGGACTGCCTTGCGGTCGGACGGTGCGGTCATCGCGTGCGGGTTCCGGTGAGGATCACTTCGCTGCGTCGGGCGCCCACTTGTCGCGGGCGGGCGGCTGGTAGTGGCGCAGCCGCTCGATCAGCGCGACGGGTTCCGATTCGACGCACAGCGCGTCGAAATAGGCAGGCCGCATGAAGCCTTCGTCGACCGTATGGCGCAGCAGCGCGATCAGCGGATCGTAGAACGAATCGATGTTGTAGAGCGCGACGGGCTTGCGGTGATAGCCGAGCTGCGCCCACGTGTAGACCTCGAAGAGCTCCTCGAGCGTGCCGGCGCCGCCGGGCATCGCGACGAACGCGTCGGAGAGGTCGGCCATCATTTTCTTGCGATGGTGCATGTCGGGCACGACGTGCAGTTCCGACAGCCCCGTATGGCCGACTTCCTTGTCGACGAGCAGCTCGGGGATCACGCCGACCGCACGGCCGCCGGCGGCCATCACTTCGTCGGCGATCACGCCCATCAGGCCGACGCGGCCGCCGCCGTACACGAGCGTGAGGCCCGCATCGACGAGCGCGCGGCCGAACGCGCGCGCGGCGTCGGCATAGACGGGCCGCACGCCGGACGACGAGCCGCAGTAAACGCAGACTGCCTTCATTGCTTGGAATCCTTGGCGGACGCCTGCCCGGTGACGACGGGGCTGTCGGCGGGGCGCGGGGAGCCGTCGCGCGGCGGCAGGTAGTCGGTGAACTGGCGCTTGGGCAGCTTGCCGGAGACGAGGTCGTCGAACAGCTGGCGTGAACGGCCGCGCAGGTACGGGGCCATGATCGAGATCACGTGCATGCTCACCTGGTGCAGCTCTTCGCGGATCGCGTCCTGGTCGTTGTATTTGCGCGGATGCATCACGTACTGGTACGACAGCCAGTAGGTCGAGATCACCGCCATGTTGGTGGCGATGACTTCGATCTCGGCGGGCGTCGCGACCATTTCGGCATCGGAGACGAGCAGCTCGCACATGTCGTGCGCGAAGCGCACCTTGTGGCTGATGATCTGCTTGAAGTGCGTCTCGAGCGTGCGGTTGCGCGCGAGCAGGTCGTTGAGGTCGCGATACAGGAACCGGTAGGTCCACATGAAATCGGCCATGTACTGCAGGTACGACCAGGTTTCGTCGATCGTCGGACGGTGATCTTCGGGGAAGCGCAGCCGCCGTTCGATCTGCTGCTCGAACTGCGCGAAGATGCTGTTGATGATGTCGTCCTTGTTGCGGAAATGGTAGTACAGGTTGCCTGGACTGATTTCCATTTCCTCGGCGATCGTCGTGGTGGTGACGTTCGGCTCGCCGATCTCGTTGAAGAGTTTCAACGACAACTCGAGAATCCGTTCGCGGGTGCGGCGGGGAGGTTTCGCTTCCATGTCGTCCGGCCCTGTGTGTGCCGGACTGGCGGGCGCTGCAATCGATGCTGCGTGATTCGTCCGGCGCGGGTTGCTGTTCTATGTCTAGCGGACGATTATAAACCGGGGTTCCGCCACATCGGGGCATTTCNTGATCGCGGCCCCGCGCGGCGCATGGTGCAGCGCCGCATGCGGGCGGCGGGAANGACGCCGGGCGGTTGCCTAGAAGCCGAGCCAGCGTGCGACGACCGGNCCGAGCACGAAGCCCCACGTCGTCACGCACGCGAACAGNGCGACCGTCACGGCCGCGCTGCCGAGGTCCTTCGCGCGCTTCGAGAGTTCNTGGCGCTCGAGCGAGATGCGGTCGATNGCGGCTTCGACGCTCGAGTTNAGCAGCTCGACGATCAGCACCAGCAGCACCGAGCCGATCAGCAGCGCGCGCGANGCGGCCGGCACCGGCGCGAACGCGCCGATCGGCAGCATCAGCGCGGCGAGCGTGAGCTCCTGGCGAAACGCGCTTTCCTCGCGGATCGCGACGCGAAAGCCGTTCAGCGAATGCTTGAGCGCGAACCACGCACGCGTGATGCCGCGGTGGCGCTTGTACGGGTTCGGCGGCAGCGGCGCGAGCCGGTCGTCGGGGCCGAGCGGCTCGTGCGGGTGCACGTCCGCGTCGGCGTGCGGCTCTTCCTCGTCGAACGGGCGGTGCCGTGAGGGCGTCGCGGCGGGGGGCGGGATCTTGTCGTTCAGGTCTCGTTTCAAACGGCGGCACCTTCGGCTGGCGAGTACGCGGTCTTCGGCAGCGGCTTCAGATGCGACGCGAACTGCTCGGATGCCGCGCGCCACGAGAAGCGTTCCGCCCACGCGCGTGCAGTCGTGCGTTCGATCTTCAGCGCCTCGAGGCAGGCTTCCTGCAGGTCCTCGTGCATCGCGCCCGCATCGCCGCCGCTGAGCACGTCGATGGGGCCCGTGACGGGATACGCGGCCACCGGCGTGCCGCAGGCGAGGGCTTCGAGCAGCACGAGGCCGAACGTGTCGGTGCGACTCGGGAATACGAACACGTCGGCCGCAGCATACACCTTCGCGAGCTCCGCCTGTGACAGCACGCCGAGATAGTTGGCCTCCGGATAGCGCGACTTCAGCTCCGCGAGCGCGGGGCCTTCGCCCGCGACCCACTTCGAGCCGGGCAGGTCGAGGCGCAGGAACGCCTCGACGTTCTTCTCGATCGCGACGCGGCCCACGTACAGGAAGATCGGCCGCGCGGTGTTGAGCACCTTCGACTCCATCGGCCGGAAGATGTCGAGATCGACGCCGCGGGTCCACAGCACGACGTTCGTGAAGCCGAATTTCTCGAGNTCCTGCTTGACGACCGGCGTCGGCGCCATCACCGCGAGCGACGGGCCGTGGAACCAGTGNAGGAAGCGGTAGGTGGCGGCGAGCGGAATACCGAAGCGCGCCTGCACGTATTCCGGAAAGCGCGTGTGGTACGCGGTNGTGTANGGCAGCTTGCGGGCGCGNGCATAGCGCCGCGCGGCNAGNCCGAGCGGGCCTTCGGTCGCGATGTGCAGCGCATCGGGTGCGAACGCATCGATCCGCGCGCGCAGCTTGCGGTACGGCAGGATCGACAGGCGGATCTCGGGGTAGGTCGGGCAGGGCACCGTGCGGAATTCCAGCGGCGTCAGCAGTTCGACGCGGTGGCCGAGCGCCGTGAGTTCGCGCGCCGTGCTCTTCAGCGTGCGCACGACGCCGTTGACCTGCGGTTCCCACGCGTCGGTGACGATCATGATCTTCATCGCGGCATGTCCTGTAAGTAGGGTTGTGTCAGGCAGCGGCCTTGGCCTTGCGCGACGTGGTCTCCGACGGNGCGGNGCGCATCACCGTCCAGTAGACGATCTTCAGTTCGCCTTCCATCGTTTCGACGAGCGCGGACAGGCTTTCGACCCAGTCGCCGTCGTTGCANTACAGCACGCCGTCGATGTCGCGGATCTCGGCCTTGTGGATGTGGCCGCACACGACGCCGTCGCAGCCGCGGCGGCGCGCCTCGTCGGTCATCACGGTCTCGAACTGCGAGATGAAGTTGACCGCGTTCTTGACCTGGTGCTTCAGGTACTGCGACAGCGACCAGTACTGGAAGCCGAGCCGGCTGCGGATCCGGTTGAACCAGCGGTTCAGCACGAGGATCAGCGTGTAGAGCGTGTCGCCGAGGTACGCGAGCCATTTCGCGTGCTGGATCACGCCGTCGAACAGGTCGCCGTGCACGATCCACAAACGTTTGCCTGCGAGCGTCGTGTGGAATGCCTCGCCGCGCACCTGGATGTCGCCGAACGCGAGATCGCAGAACTGCCGCGCGCCTTCGTCGTGGTTGCCGGGGATGTAGACGACCTGCGTGCCCTTGCGCGCCTTGCGCAGGATCTTCTGCACGACGTCGTTGTGCGCCTGCGGCCAGTACCAGCCCTTTTTCAGCTGCCAGCCGTCGATGATGTCGCCGACGAGGTACAGGTATTCCGAGTCGTTGTGACGCAGGAAATCCAGCAGGTAGGGCGCCTGGCAGCCGCTCGAGCCGAGGTGGATGTCGGACAGCCAGATGGTGCGGTAGCGATGGGCGGACGGCTCGGGGTCCTCGTGCTGCGTGGTGTGCGCGACGGGCGGCTTGTGCGACACCATGCCGTCGGTTGCCCCCGAGCCGGACAGGAACGCAGTGGCGGCGCGGGCGCCGATGGGGTGACGAAACAGTGAGGTCGCGGACGTTTTCTGGCCCATGCATGACTCGCGCCGGTTGACATTACCGGCATTCCGCCATGCGGGCGTGACTGTGCCATGACAGTCACGAGACGTTCGTATTACGACCGTTGAAGCGTGTTTAGCAGTGAACGAGCGGGCGTTGCGTCATCTGCCGTACTGAACGGCCGAGGCTTGTCCGATAAGGCCGTCCGGAGGGGAGGGGCGCCGAGCGAGCGGCTTTCGCCTGGCGAATGCGGCGCGTCAGCGCGGTATCGCGACGACGCGGGTGCGCGCGATCCGGTCGTGCGGGAACTGGCGGCCGGCGTGCAACCGGGCGGCGCCGGCCCATACGACGATCCACGCGGCGGCGAGCGCGAGCGTGACGGGTACCGACAGGCCGAGGAGCGGGTGCAGCGCGAGCGGCGGCAGGAACCACAGCCAGCCGAGCACGTAGCGGACGAGCGCGTGGCTGGCGCTCAGCGGCCGGCCGTTCGACGATTCGAGCCGCAGCCGCCAGGTTTTCATCGGCAGCGTCTGGCCGCCGTGCGTCCAGAACCACACGAAATACGCGCCGACGACGAGCGCGATCCACGCGGCAAGCAGGTTGTGATGGACGAGGCCGTTGCGTTGTTGCGTCGCGAGGCTGAACGCGAGCCCGGCGAAGAACACGACACCGAACAGCAGCACGCCTTCGTAGAGCAGCGCGGCGAGGCGCCGTCGCACGGATGGCGCGGCGGTCTGGGTGTCGGACGCGCGGGCGTTCGCCACGGCCGTTCAGGAGCCTTTGAACAGCGAAGGCGCGTCGGCGGGCGACACCGGCGCCACGGCGGCCGGTGCGGATGCGGTGCCGGACGTCGACGACGCGGGCACCGGCTGCGCGGCGACGCCGGCCGACGCGGGCGCCGGGGCGGCGGCCGCGCCGCTGGCCGGGTGTTCGTGCGAATTGACGAGGCGGCGGACGTCACGGTCGGCGACGGTCGGCGGCGCGCTGACGACGCTCGGCTTGCGGCGGCGTTCGGCGGCGGCAAGCCGTTCCTTCTGCTCCTCGGGGAGTTGCTGGTAGGCCTTCCACGCGCGCTCGCGCGCCTGCGCGGACAGCTCCTTCGCGCTCTGGTAGTTCTCGCGTGCGACGCGGCGCTGCTCGGGCGTCATCTTCGCCCATTCGGTCATCCGCTCCTGCAGGCGCTTCTGGTCATCCGGCGACAACTTCGCGAAACGCGATGCGATCTTCAGCCATTTACGCTTGCGGGCATCGCTGAAGCCGTCCCACTGGTCGGCGAACGGGGCGAGGGCCGCGTGCTGCGCCGGCGTGAGGCGCGCCCACGACAGCGGGCCGGCCGGCAGCGGCAGGGGAAGCGGCAGCGGGGGAAGTTCGGTGGTCAGCCCGGCCGCGGCCGACGCCGGCGCGGCGGAACTGGTGGTCGCGACGGGCGTCGTCGCGGGGGCCGGGTGGAATCGGGGATACGTGGCGACGTAGGAAACGGCGATCGCGATCACGCATCCGAAAAATACGGCCAGGCCGCGCTTCTGACTCACCCGTACGATCCCCTCGTTATTGTCTGTTAGTGAGCGCGCGAAAGATACGCGTTGAACCCGTGGTCGAGATACGCGTTGAGCGGCAGGTCGTCGCTGAGCATCGCCGCGTCGATGTCGGCGAGTTCGGCGGTGCGCTGCATGTCTTCCCAGTACGCGATGCCGACGAGCCCCGCGAGCAGCAACGCGAGCGGCCANGCGCGCAGCAGGCGGCGGCCGAATGACGTCGGCGGGCGGTTCACGGGNGTCGGGCCGTAGGNGCCGGCCGCGCCGGCGAAGGCCGGCACGAACACCGGCGCGGTCGCGGCTTCGGGCTTCTTGCGCGCGAGCGCGGCCCGGCGGGCGACGGCCAGCCGATCGGTGGTCGCGGCAGGCAGCGCGGCNGCGCGCTCGTCCAGCGCGCGGCGCACCTTCAGCGCGAATTCGTGTTCTCGGTTTGCGGAGCTCATAGCGTGATTCCTTTGGCCTTGAGCGCTTGCGCCAGGGTATGAGTGGCTCGTGAGCAGTGCGTCTTGACGCTGCCCTCGGAGCACCCCATTGCGGCGGCAGTCTCGGCGACATCCATATCTTCCCAATAACGCATCAGGAACGCTTCCCGTTGACGCGCCGGAAGTTTCTGGATTTCTTCGTCGATCAGGGCCAGAACCTGCTCTCGTTCGAGGCGGTGCTCGCTGCTCTCGACGCCCGCGTTGTCGTCCGCGGATTCGAGTGTTTCGAGCGGGTCGAAGTCGTCGTCGTCGGTGTTGTTCAGCGACGAGAAGAGCGTCACCCATGTATTGCGGACCTTCTGCCGGCGGAACCAGTCGTGGATCGCGTTCTGCAGGATCCGCTGAAAAAGCAGCGGCAGCTCGGCCGACGGCCGGTCGCCGTACTTTTCCGCGAGCTTGATCATCGCGTCCTGCACGATGTCGAGCGACGCATCGTCGTCACGCACGGCGTACGCAGCCTGCTTGAACGCGCGCCTTTCGACGCCCGCCAGAAAGTCGGCGAGTTCCTTGTCTGATGCCATTCCGTGAAGGTATGCGCTGCGGCCCGCTGCGTGGTGTAAAAGGTCGAAAAATTTCGTAAAACCCGCGGATGCTATCAAATTTTCGTGCGGCTTGGCACCGGGTCAGGCGCCGCACGTTGCGCGCGAGCCGCGTCGGCGGGGCGCCCGGCGGCGTGCATGATGCGCTGCGGGATATTTTGCTTGACGGCCCCATCACGACCCGCTATCGTCAGCGATTCGCAACATGAAGTGATGGTCTCATTTGAGGCTGGCCCAAGAAGCCCGCCCTTCAAACTGGACGCGCCGCTTGAACCCGAGTCACAAGCCCGGCAGAGAGCACCCGATCAATTTTTTGCCGAAAATTCGAAAGGTCAAAATGAACATGCCCAGCGCGGAATTCTCCACGTCGGAACCCCTTTCCCCTCCCGATAGCGACTCCATCGGCGGTACCGTGCTCATGAAGGCACTGGCCGACGAAAACGTCGAATTCATCTGGGGCTACCCCGGCGGCTCGGTTCTCTACATCTACGACGAGCTGTACAAGCAGGACAAGATTCAGCACGTGCTGGTGCGCCATGAACAGGCGGCCGTGCACGCAGCCGATGCGTATGCGCGCTCCACCGGCAATGTCGGCGTCTGCCTCGTGACGTCGGGCCCCGGTGTCACCAACGCGGTGACCGGCATCGCAACGGCCTACATGGATTCGATCCCGATGGTCGTGATCAGCGGCCAGGTGCCGACTGCCGCGATCGGCCAGGATGCGTTCCAGGAATGCGACACCGTCGGCATCACGCGTCCGTGCGTGAAGCACAACTTCCTCGTGAAGGACGTGCGCGACCTCGCGGCAACCGTCAAGAAGGCGTTCTATATCGCCCGCACCGGCCGTCCGGGCCCGGTGCTAATCGACATCCCGAAGGACATCTCGAAGACGCCGTGCCAGTACGAGCCGATCAAGAGCGTGTCGCTGCGTTCGTACAACCCCGTCACGAAAGGCCATTCGGGCCAGATCCGCAAGGCCGTGTCGCTGCTGCTGACCGCGAAGCGTCCGTACATCTACACGGGTGGCGGCATCATCCTTGCCGACGCGTCGCGTGAACTGAACCAGTTCGCGGACCTGCTCGGCTACCCGGTCACGAACACGCTGATGGGCCTCGGCGGCTATCGCGCGTCGGACAAGAAATTCCTCGGCATGCTCGGCATGCACGGCACCTACGAAGCGAACATGGCGATGCAGCACTGCGACGTGCTGATCGCGATCGGCGCCCGCTTCGACGACCGCGTGATCGGCGACCCGGCGCACTTCGCGTCGCGCCCGCGCAAGATCATTCACATCGACATCGACCCGTCGTCGATTTCGAAGCGCGTGAAGGTCGACATCCCGATCGTCGGCGACGTGAAGGAAGTGCTGAAGGAGCTGATCGAGCAACTGCAGACGGCCGAGCATGGCCCCGACACCGAGGCGCTCGCGCAATGGTGGAAGGACATCGAAGGCTGGCGCGCGAAGGACTGCCTGAAGTTCGACCGCGAAAGCGAGATCATCAAGCCGCAGTACGTGGTCGANAAGGCGTGGGAGCTGACGGACGGCAATGCGTTCGTGTGCTCGGACGTCGGCCAGCACCAGATGTGGGCCGCGCAGTTCTACCGTTTCAACAAGCCGCGTCGCTGGATCAACTCCGGCGGCCTCGGCACGATGGGCTTCGGCCTGCCGGCGGCGATGGGCGTGAAGATGGCCCATCCGGACGACGACGTGCTGTGCATCACGGGCGAAGGCTCGATCCAGATGTGCATCCAGGAACTGTCGACCTGCCTGCAGTACGACACGCCCGTGAAGATCATTTCGCTGAACAACCGCTACCTCGGCATGGTCCGCCAGTGGCAGCAGATCGAATACAGCAAGCGCTATTCGCATTCGTACATGGATGCGCTGCCCGATTTCGTGAAGCTCGCCGAAGCGTACGGCCATGTCGGCATGCGGATCGAAAAGACTTCGGATGTGGAGCCGGCGCTGAAGGAAGCGCTGCGCCTGAAGGACCGCACCGTGTTTCTCGACTTCCAGACCGATCCGACCGAAAACGTCTGGCCGATGGTACAGGCCGGCAAGGGCATCACCGAGATGCTGCTCGGATCGGAAGATCTGTAACGGCGCGACGCGCGTCTGGCCCGATGCNGCCGCCTTCACGAAGGGCGGTGCGGCACGCGGCGGCGCGCGGCGCGAGTGAATCGACACGGACACATTCTGGAAGAAGCGAACATGAGACACATCATTTCCGTCCTGCTGGAGAACGAACCGGGCGCGCTGTCGCGTGTGGTCGGCCTGTTTTCCGCACGCGGCTACAACATCGAAACCTTGACGGTGGCGCCGACCGAAGACCAATCGCTGTCGCGGCTCACCATCGTTTCCATTGGCTCCGACGACGTGATCGAACAGATCACGAAGCATCTGAACCGCCTTATCGAGGTGGTGAAAGTGGTGGACCTGACCGACGGTGCACACATCGAACGCGAGCTGATGCTGATCAAGGTACGTGCAGTGGGCAAGGAGCGCGAAGAAATGAAGCGGATGTCGGACATTTTCCGCGGCCGCATCATCGACGTGACCGAGAAGACCTACACGATCGAATTGACGGGCGCGAGCGACAAGCTCGACGCATTCATCCAGGGGCTGGACGCGGGCGCGATCCTCGAGACCGTGCGCACCGGCAGCTCCGGCATCGGACGCGGCGAGCGCATCCTGAAGGTGTGATGCCGACATAGCCAAAGAGGCACGCCGGGTGCGCCGTCATGTCCCGGCCCGCAGTACTCCATCCGAACGAATTATTGAATTTTTTGAATTAGCGAAGGAACCATCATGAACGTTTTCTACGACAAAGACGCTGACCTCTCCCTCATCAAGGGCAAGCAAGTCACGATCATCGGCTACGGCTCGCAAGGCCATGCACACGCGCTGAACCTGAAGGACAGCGGCGTGAACGTGACGGTCGGCCTGCGCAAGGGCGGCGCGTCGTGGAGCAAGGCCGAAAACGCCGGCCTGTCGGTCAAGGAAGTCGCGGAAGCGGTGAAGGGCGCGGACGTCGTCATGATGCTGCTGCCGGACGAGCAGATCGCCGACGTGTACGCGAAGGAAGTCCACGCGAACATCAAGCAGGGCGCGGCGCTCGCATTCGCGCACGGCTTCAACGTGCACTACGGCCAGGTGATCCCGCGCGCCGACCTCGACGTGATCATGATCGCGCCGAAGGCGCCGGGCCACACCGTGCGCGGCACGTACTCGCAAGGTGGCGGCGTGCCGCACCTGATCGCGGTGGCGCAGAACAAGTCGGGCGCGGCACGCGACATCGCGCTGTCGTACGCGGCGGCGAACGGCGGCGGCCGTGCCGGCATCATCGAGACGAACTTCCGTGAAGANACCGAAACCGACCTGTTCGGCGANCAGGCCGTGCTGTGCGGCGGTACCGTCGAGCTGATCAAGGCGGGTTTCGAGACGCTGGTCGAAGCCGGCTACGCGCCGGAAATGGCGTACTTCGAGTGCCTGCACGAGCTGAAGCTGATCGTCGACCTGATCTACGAAGGCGGCATCGCGAACATGAACTACTCGATCTCGAACAACGCCGAGTACGGCGAGTACGTGACCGGCCCGCGCGTCGTCACGGAAGAGACGAAGAAGGCGATGAAGCAGTGCCTGACCGACATCCAGACGGGCGAGTACGCGAAGAGCTTCATTCTCGAGAACAAGGCAGGNGCNCCGACGCTGCAGTCGCGCCGCCGNCTGACGGCCGAGCACCAGATCGAGCAGGTCGGCGCGAAGCTGCGNGCGATGATGCCGTGGATCGCGAAGAACAAGCTCGTCGACCAGACGAAGAACTAAGCACCTCGTGCTGTTCCGGCCCTTCGAGTGGAGGGTCGGCATCAAAAAGCCGTCCGAAGGCAGCAGTGCCCCGGGCGGCTTTTGTTATGCTACGTGCTTTGCAATTCACCGAACACAGAACGAATCCATGAACTATCCTCATCCGATCATCGCGCGCGAAGGCTGGCCGTTCATCGCGATTGCAGCCGTCATCGCGCTGTTGATCCATGCCGTCGGGGGCTTCGGCTTCGCGTGGCCGTTCTGGCTGCTGCTCGTTTTCGTCGTCCAGTTCTTCCGCGATCCGCAGCGCCCGATCCCGGCGCAGCCGAACGCGGTGCTGTGCCCGGCGGACGGCCGCATCGTCGCGGTCGAGACCGCGCAGGATCCGTACGCGAACCGCGAAGCGCTGAAGATCAGCGTGTTCATGAATGTCTTCAATGTCCATTCGCAGCGTTCGCCGGTCGATGGCGCGATCAGCAAGGTCGAGTATTTCCCGGGCGCGTTCCTGAACGCGGCGATCGACAAGGCGTCGACCGAGAACGAGCGCAATGCGGTCGTGATCCAGACGGCGAGCGGCAAGACCGTCACGTCCGTGCAGATCGCCGGNCTGATCGCCCGCCGGATCCTCTGCTACGTGCGCGCCGGCGAGCCGNTGTCGCGCGGCCAGCGTTACGGNTTCATCCGCTTCGGTTCGCGCGTCGACGTGTACCTGCCGCTCGGCAGCCGCGCGAAGGTGTCGATCGGCGAGAAGGTCTACGCGTCGTCGACGATCCTCGCCGAGCTCGAACAGTAAGCGGCGGGGCGCACGATGGCCGCATTCAAACCGCGTCGGCCGCGTAACGGCTCCGGCCAGACGCCACGCCCGTTCCGCCGCAACAAGGTGATGGCGCCCGATGCGGCGCCGCTCGAGAGCCGCCGCGCCGCGCGCCAGCGGTTCCTGAAGACGCGCGGCATCTATCTGCTGCCGAACGCATTCACGACCGCCGCGCTGTTCTGCGGCTTCTTCGCGGTCGTGCAGGCGATGAACGTACGCTTCGAGATCGCCGCGATCGCGATTTTCGTGGCGATGGTGCTCGACGGGATGGACGGGCGCGTCGCGCGCATGACCCATACGCAGAGCGCGTTCGGCGAGCAGTTCGATAGCCTTTCCGACATGGTGTCGTTCGGCGTCGCGCCCGCGCTCGTGATGTACGAGTGGGTGCTGAAGGATCTCGGCCGCTGGGGCTGGCTCGCCGCGTTCGTCTATTGCTCGGGCGCCGCGCTGCGCCTCGCGCGCTTCAATACGAACATCGGCGTGGTCGACAAGCGCTTCTTCCAGGGGCTGCCGAGCCCGGCCGCCGCCGCGCTGATCGCCGGCTTCGTGTGGCTCGCGACCGACAACCGCGTGCCGATGAAGCTCGGCTGGCTGCCGTGGGTCGCGTTCGTGCTGACGATCTATGCGGGCGTGACGATGGTGTCGAACGCACCGTTCTACAGCGGCAAGGCGCTCGACGTGCGGCACCGCGTGCCGTTCGCGGCGATCCTGCTCGTCGTCGTCGCGTTCGTGCTCGTGTCGTCCGATCCGCCGTTGATGCTGTTCTGCCTGTTCGTGCTGTATGGGCTGTCCGGCTACGTGTTCTGGGCCTACATGGCCATCCGCGGGCGCGCGAATCCGGCGCGCTCGTCGCAGCGCGATCACTGACGCTGACGCACGATCTGCCCGGAAACGGCGGCCTCGGGGCCGCCGTTTCCATTTGCCCCTTTTTGCGGGCCGGGCCGCGCCGGTTCACGGTTCCCGGGTGCCGTCCCCGGGTGTCGTCCAATTGCGCGGCCCACGGAATGTCGCTATAGTCTGCGGCATGACTGCATTTCCCCGCTTCTCCCTCCTTCTAGCCGGTGCGCCGCTACGCGCGCCAGCTTCGGCGCGCCTGCCGCGCTGACCGTTCTCGCCCTCCGTCTCAAGCCTCGTCTGTTGTTGAGCGTCGCCAGCGGTGGCGCGATCTCGTTACGTTTGACTTCCGTATAAAAGACCCTGGAGCCCCCCATGACAGACAAGCTGATCATTTTCGATACGACGTTGCGTGACGGCGAGCAATCGCCCGGCGCGTCGATGACGAAGGAAGAGAAAATCCGCATCGCGAAGCACCTCGAGCGGATGAAGGTTGACGTGATCGAGGCCGGTTTCGCCGCCAGCTCAAACGGCGATTTCGACGCGATCCACACGATCGCCGGTCTCGTGAAGGACAGCACGATCTGTTCGCTGGCGCGGGCCAACGACAAGGACATCCAGCGCGCGGCGGACGCACTCAAGCCGGCCAACAGCGCGCGGATNCACACGTTCATCGCGACGTCGCCGCTGCACATGGAGAAGAAGCTGCGGATGACGCCGGACCAGGTGTTCGAGCAGGCGCGTCTCGCGGTGCGTTTCGCGCGCAAGTTCACCGACAACGTCGAATTCTCGCCGGAAGACGGCAGCCGTTCGGATCTCGATTTCCTGTGCCGTGTGCTGGAAGCCGTGATCGCCGAGGGCGCGACGACGATCAACATCGCTGATACGGTCGGCTACGGCGTGCCGGAACTCTACGGCAACCTCGTGAAGACGCTGCGCGAGCGCATTCCGAACTCGGACAAGGCGATCTTCTCCGTGCATTGCCACAACGACCTCGGGATGGCGGTGGCGAACTCGCTCGCCGGCGTGAAGATCGGCGGTGCGCGGCAGATCGAATGCACGATCAACGGTCTCGGCGAGCGCGCGGGCAACACGTCGCTCGAGGAAATCGTGATGGCCGTGAAGACCCGCAAGGACTACTTCGGTCTCGACGTCGGCATCGACACGACGCAGATCGTGCCGACGTCGAAGCTCGTGTCGCAGATTACCGGCTTCGTTGTGCAGCCGAACAAGGCGGTGGTCGGCGCCAACGCATTCGCGCACGCATCGGGCATTCACCAGGACGGCGTGCTGAAGGCGCGCGACACCTACGAGATCATGCGTGCGGAAGACGTGGGCTGGACCGCGAACAAGATCGTGCTCGGCAAGCTGTCGGGCCGCAACGCGTTCAAGCAGCGTCTGCAGGAGCTGGGCGTGTCGCTCGACAGCGAAGCCGAACTGAATGCCGCGTTCATGCGCTTCAAGGATCTGGCCGACCGCAAGGCCGAGATCTTCGACGAGGACATCATCGCGATCGTGTCCGAGGAATCGGCGCTCGCGCAGGAACAGGAGCACTTCAAGTTCGTGTCGCTGTCGCAGCGTTCGGAAACGGGCGAGCAGCCGCAGGCGAAGGTCGTGTTCGCGGTCGAAGGCAAGGAAGTGACCGGCGAGGCGCGCGGCAACGGCCCGGTCGACGCGACGTTCAATGCGATCGAGGGTGAAGTCGGCAGCGGGTCCGAGCTGCTGCTGTACTCGGTCAACGCGATCACGACCGGCACGCAGGCGCAGGGCGAAGTGACCGTCCGGCTGTCGAAGAGCGGGCGGATCGTCAACGGCGTGGGCACCGATCCGGATATCGTCGCCGCATCCGCGAAGGCGTACATTTCCGCGCTGAACAAGCTGCACTCGAAGGACGACAAGCTCAACCCGCAGCGC
>Ga0058696_1000052_pt1 | contig 42825 bp, 34 predicted proteins | sample AgamicMgSfrz_FD_55077 | JGI IMG/M metagenome (GOLD analysis project Ga0058696, IMG submission 55077) | Agave microbial communities from Guanajuato, Mexico - Mg.Sf.rz | ecosystem: Host-associated > Plants > Phyllosphere > Phylloplane/Leaf | place: Guanajuato, Mexico | collected 2012-05-30 | reverse complement strand
TTCGAATTCTTCACGAAGCTCGGCACGCCGTTCTATACGTTCCATGACACCGACGTCGCGCCGGAAGGCGACAGCCTGCGCGACTACGCAGCCAATTTCGCGCGGATGGTCGACTATCTCGGCGAGCGTCAGCAGGCAAGCGGCGTGCGGCTCCTGTGGGGCACCGCGAACCTGTTCTCGCACCCGCGCTTCGCGGCCGGCGCCGCGACCAACCCGAACCCCGACGTGTTCGCGTGGGCCGCGACCCAGGTGTGCCATGCGCTCGACGCGACCCATCGGCTCGGCGGCGAAAACTACGTGCTGTGGGGCGGACGGGAAGGCTACGAGACGCTGCTCAATACCGACCTGAAGCGCGAGCGCGACCAGTTCGCCCGCTTCCTGTCGATGGTGGTCGAGCACAAGCACCGGATCGGCTTCAAGGGCGCGCTGCTGATCGAGCCGAAGCCGCAGGAGCCGACCAAGCACCAGTACGACTACGACGTCGCGACCGTGCACGGCTTCCTCGTGCAGTACGGACTCCAGAACGAGATTCGCGTGAACATCGAGGCGAACCACGCGACGCTCGCCGGTCATTCGTTCCATCACGAGATCGCGAACGCCTTCGCGCTCGGCGTGTTCGGCAGCGTCGACGCGAACCGCGGCGACCCGCAGAACGGCTGGGACACCGACCAGTTTCCGAACAGCGTCGAGGAGCTGACGCTCGCGTTCTACGAGATCCTGCGCCACGGCGGCTTCACGACCGGCGGGATGAACTTCGACGCGAAGGTGCGGCGCCAGAGCATCGATCCGGAAGACCTGTTCTACGGCCACGTCGGCGCGATCGACGTGCTCGCGCTCGCGCTCGAACGCGCGGCGGTGCTGGTCGAGAACGACCGGCTCGACGCGCTGCGCCGGCAGCGCTACGCGCAGTGGGACGACGCGTTCGGCCGCAAGATCCTGTCCGGCGGCTATACGCTGGAATCGCTGGCGGCCGACGCGCTCGCGCGTGGGGTGAACCCGCGGCATGCGAGCGGCGCGCAGGAGCGGCTGGAGAACATCGTGAACCAGGCGATCTACGGGCTGCGCTGACGCCATGTACATCGGACTCGATCTCGGCACGTCGGGCGTGAAGGCGGTGCTGCTCGACCGCGACGGCGCGGTGCGCGCGAGCGCGAGCCGCCCGCTGACGGTGAGCCGGCCGCAGCCGCGCTGGTCCGAGCAGGCGCCGCGCGACTGGTGGGACGCCGCCTGCGGCGCGCTCGCCGCGCTGGTCGCGGGTGCGCGCACGGCCGGCATCGACCCGCGCGACATCGACGCACTCGGGCTGACCGGGCAGATGCACGGTGCGACGCTGCTGGATGCGCATGGCGACGTGCTGCACCCCGCGATCCTGTGGAACGACGGCCGCGCGGACGCCGAGTGCGCGGAACTCGAACGGCTCGCGCCCGCATTGCGCACGGTGGCCGGTAACATCGCGATGCCGGGCTTCACCGCGCCCAAGCTGCTGTGGGTGCGTCGTCACGAGCCCGACGTGTTCGCACGCGTCGCCTACGTGCTGCTGCCGAAGGATTATCTGCGCTACCGGCTGACCGGCGCGTTCGCGACCGATCCGTCGGATGCTGCCGGCACGCTGTGGCTCGACGTCGCGAAGCGCGACTACGACGACACGCTGCTCGCCGCCTGCGGGCTGTCGCGCACGCAGATGCCGCCCGTATTCGAAGGCAACCGCATTACCGGCACGCTGCTGCCGGCTGTCGCACGGGCGCTCGGCCTGCGCGAGATCCCGGTGGTGGCCGGCGGCGGCGACAACGCGGCCGGCGCGGTCGGCGTCGGGATCGTGCGGCCCGGCGACGCGCTGCTGTCGCTCGGTACGTCGGGTGTGTATTTCGCGGTGTCGGACGGGTTTCGCGCGAATCCCGAATCGGCGGTGCACAGCTTCTGTCATGCGCTGCCGGACACGTGGCACCTGATGTCGGTGATGCTGAACGCGGCCGGCTGCGTCGACTTCACCGCGCAACTGGCCGGTTACGACGGCGTCGCGGCGCTGCTCGACGACGCCGAGACGAACGCACGCGCGAGCCGCCCGTGGTTCCTGCCGTACCTGAGCGGCGAGCGCACGCCGCATAACGACGTGAACGCGAAAGGCGTGTTCTACGGGCTCACGCCCGACACGCGGCGCGCCGATCTCGCGAACGCGACGCTCGAAGGCGTCGGCTTCGCGCTGCTCGACGGCATCGACGCGCTGCATGCGGCCGGNCTNGCACCCGACAGCATCACGGTGATCGGCGGCGGCTCGCGCAGCGCGTACTGGACGCAGATGCTCGCCGACCTGAGCGGCCGTGCGCTGACGCTGCGCGCGGGCGGCGAAGTGGGGCCGGCGCTCGGCGCCGCGCGCCTCGCGCATCTCGCGCTCGAACCGCATGCGCGGCTCGGCGACGTGTGCCCGCAGCCGCCCGTCGTCGCGGTGCGCGAGCCCGATCCCGAGCGGCACGCGTGGTATCGCGACGCGCGGCGGCCGACGTTTCGCGCGCTGTACCGTGCGCTCGAACCGGTGTTTGCGACGGGCGCTTGACGCACATTGCAGTGACTCGATGCGGGCGGTGCAATCCGGCGGCCGCCCGCGGTTCGTGAGGTGGTTCCATAACAAGGAGTCTGGAGACATGAAAACCGTGACGCGTCGTACCGTATTGCATTCCCTTGCCGGCGCCGCCGCGCTGGCGATCCTCGCGCTGGGCTCGCCGCTCGCCCACGCGAGCAAGGACAAGCCCGAGATCGGCTTCTGTATCGACGACCTGCGCGTCGAGCGCTGGTCGCGCGATCGCGACTATTTCGTCGCGGCCGCGACGAAGCTCGGCGCGAAGGTGTCGGTGCAGTCGGCCGATGCGAACGAGGCGCGGCAGATTTCCCAGATCGAGAACCTGATCTCGCGCGGCGTCGACGTGATCGTGATCGTGCCGTTCAACTCGAAGACGCTCGGCAACGTCGTCGCCGAAGCGCGCAAGGCCGGCATCAAGGTCGTGTCGTACGATCGCCTGATCCTCGACGCCGACGTCGACGCGTACATCTCGTTCGACAACGAAAAGGTCGGCGAGCTGCAGGCGCAGGGCGTGTTCGACGCGAAGCCGAAGGGCAACTATTTCCTGCTGGGCGGCGCGCCGACCGACAACAACGCGAAGATGCTGCGCGAAGGACAACTGAAGGTGCTCAAGCCGGCGATCGACCGCGGCGACATCAAGGTGGTCGGTCAGCAGTGGGTGCCCGAATGGAGCGCGTCGACCGCGCTGCGGATCGTCGAGGACGCGCTGACCGCGAACAACAACAAGATCGACGCGATCGTCGCGTCGAACGACGGCACGGCCGGCGGCGCGATCCAGGCGCTCGCCGCGCAGCATCTGGCCGGCAAGGTGCCGGTGTCCGGGCAGGATGCGGATCTGGCCGCGGTCAAGCGCGTGATCGCCGGCACGCAGACGATGACCGTCTACAAGCCGCTGAAGCTGATCGCGAGCGAAGCCGCGAAGCTCGCGGTCGATCTCGCGAAGGGCACGAAGCCCGCGTTCAACGCGCAATACGACAACGGCAAGAAGAAGGTCGACACGGTGCTGCTGCAGCCGACGCTGCTGACCAAGCGCAACGTCGACGTCGTCGTGAAGGACGGCTTCTATACTCAGGCCCAGCTGGCGAGCCAGTAACGGCACGACGCGCGGGCGGCTCATTGGCCGCCCGCGCGCATCCTGCGAGGCATGAACGAATGACGGAACCCTTGCTGACGATGCGCGGCATCGTCAAGGCATTCGACGGCGTGAAGGCGCTCGACGGCATCGACCTGACCGTGCGCCCGGGCGAATGCGTCGGGCTGTGCGGCGAGAACGGCGCCGGCAAGTCGACGCTGATGAAAGTGCTGTCGGGTGTGTACCCGCACGGCACGTGGGACGGTGAAATCCGCTGGGAAGGCGCGCCGCTCGCGGCGTCCGGCGTGCGCGACACCGAGCGCGCGGGCATCGTGATCATCCACCAGGAACTGATGCTCGTGCCCGAACTGTCGGTGGCCGAGAACATCTTCCTCGGCAACGAGATCACGCTGCCGGGCGGGCGCATGAACTTCGCGGCGATGGTCCAGCGCGCGGAGGAGCTGCTGCGCGAGCTGCGGATCGACACGATCAACGTCGCGCAGCCGGTGATGAACTACGGCGGCGGCCACCAGCAGCTGATCGAAATCGCGAAGGCGCTGAACAAGCACGCGAAGCTGCTGATCCTCGACGAACCGTCGTCGTCGCTGAGTGCGTCGGAGACGCGCATCCTGCTCGACATCGTGCGCGACCTGAAGCGCCGTGGGGTGGCGTGCGTCTACATCTCGCACAAGCTCGACGAGGTGGCGGCCGTGTGCGACACGGTCACCGTGATCCGCGACGGACGCCACGTCGCGACCGAGCCGATGGCCACGCTGACCACCGACCGGATCATCGCGATGATGGTCGGCCGCGAGATCCGCGACCTGTATCCGCGCGAGCCGCACGAGATCGGCGACGTCGTGCTCGACGTGCGCCACGTGACGTGCCGCGACGTGACGAACGCACGCCGCAAGCGCGTCGACGACGTGTCGTTCAGCGTGCGGCGCGGCGAGATCCTCGGCGTCGCCGGGCTCGTCGGCGCGGGCCGCACCGAGTTGATGCAGGCGATCTTTGGTGCGTATCCGGGCGCGTGCACGGCGAGCGTGACGATGAACGGCAAGCCGCTGTCGATCCGCTCGCCGGCCGACGCGATCCGCGCCGGTATCGCGATGGTGCCGGAGGACCGCAAGCGCCACGGCATCGTGCCGCAGCTCGGCGTGGGCCACAACATCACGCTCGCGGTGCTGCGGCGCTTCGCGGCGCGCGGGCGGATCGACGCGGCCGCCGAGCTCGATACGATCCGCACCGAGATGCAGCGGCTGTCGGTGCGTGCCGCGCACCCGTTCCTGTCGATCGCGAGCCTGTCGGGCGGCAATCAGCAGAAGGCGGTGCTCGCGAAGATGCTGCTGACCGAGCCGCAGGTGCTGATCCTCGACGAACCGACGCGCGGCGTCGACGTGGGCGCGAAGGCGGAGATCTACCGGCTGATCTTCGCGCTGGCCCGGCGCGGCGTCGCGCTGATCGTCGTGTCGTCGGAACTGCCGGAGGTGCTCGGCCTGGCCGATCGCGTGCTGGTGATCGGCGAGGGTGAGCTGCGCGGCGATTTCGTCAACGAGGGCCTTACGCAGGAACAGATTCTCGGCGCCGCGCTGAAGCCCGCGCGGCTGCCCGCCGAACCCACCGCAATGAGTGCGACATGAATTCCGAACTTTCTTCCTCGACCCCGGCGACGCCGGATGCAGGCGCCGGCCGCGCGCCGCGGCTGCCATTGCGCCATGTCTTCACGCGCTACAAGGTGCTCGCGCTGCTGTTCGCGGTCGTCGCGATCTGGGCATTCTTCTCGGTGCTGACGGACGGCGCGTTCGTCACGCCCCGCAACGTATCGAACCTGCTGCGGCAGATGTCGATCACCGGCATGCTCGCGTGCGGCATGGTGTTCGTCATCATCGCGGGCGAGATCGACCTGTCGGTCGGCTCGCTGCTCGGGTTGCTCGGCGGCGTCGCCGCGATCCTCGACGTCAACCGCCACTGGCCGGTCGCGGCGACGGTCCCGGCCGTGCTCGCGCTCGGCGTGCTGATCGGGCTCTTCAACGGCTGGTGGTCGACCTATCGGCGCGTGCCGTCGTTCATCGTCGGGCTCGGCGGGATGCTCGCGTTTCGCGGCATCCTGCTCGGCGTGACGGGCGGCTCGACGATCGCGCCCGTGTCGGACGGCTTCGTGTTCATCGGGCAGGGCTATCTGCCGCGCCTGGCCGGCGACGGCCTCGCGGTCCTGCTGTTCGTGGTCGCGATGCTGCTGGTGGTGCGGCAGCGCGGCACGCGGCGGCGCTACCGGCTCGCGGTCGCGCCGCTGTGGCAGGACGTCGCGAAGATCGTCGGCGCCGGGGCGGTGCTGTTCGCGTTCGTCGCGACGCTCGACCGTTACGGCGGTATTCCGGTGCCCGTGCTGCTGCTGCTCGCGCTGCTCGGCGTGTTCTCGTGGATCGCGACGCAGACGGTATTCGGCCGGCGCATCTATGCGGTGGGGTCGAACCTGGAGGCGACGCGGCTGTCGGGCGTGGACACCGATCGCGTGAAACTCGCGATCTTCGCGCTGATGGGGCTGATGTGCGCGTTCGCCGGCCTCGTCAACACGGCGCGGCTCGCGGCCGGGTCGCCGTCCGCCGGCACGATGGGCGAGCTCGACGCGATCGCCGCGTGCTTCATCGGCGGCACCTCGATGCGCGGCGGGTCGGGCACGGTCTACGGCGCACTGATCGGCGCGCTCGTGATGGCGAGCCTCGACAACGGGATGTCGATGCTGGACGTCGACGCGTACTGGCAGATGATCGTCAAGGGCGCGGTGCTGGTGCTGGCGGTGTGGATCGACGTGGTGTCGCGCTCGAACCGGCGGTGACGCGCGGCGCGGTCGCGCGTCCGATAGCGGAGCGCGTCATGGCAGCGGCGCACCCCACGCCGCCGTCACGTCGCCGCCGAGCCGCCATTCGCTGAACGGGCGGCGCGGTGCGATGATCGCCGGCAGGCGGCGATCGTGAAAGCGTGCGTAGCACGGCTCGACCCAGCTCAGTTCGTCGCGGAACGTCCACGGAAACAGGTCCTGCCTGATCGGCGTGATCTTCCTGAAACTTGCGGGATCTTCCACCGCGTCGATCACGAGGTTCGCGAGGCGGCCGATCGCGCCGTCGTTTTCGCGGTAGAGATCGATGTTGCGCCGCTGGACGAGTTCGGCCGCGAACACGAGCGGCAGCAGCGCGAAGGTGTGAAGTGGAGCGCGCGGTCGCCGCGCTTCACCTCGCGTGCGAGCGAACCGTCCGGGCCGATGTCGCGAATGCCTTCGCGTACCGGCAGCAAGCCGGAATCGGGACCGAAGGCAGTCTAGCCTCCGGGGCTTTCGCGAGGCTTTCCACGGCGAGCCGCTACCGTTCCGATCCGCCGGCCGTCGGTGCGACGCATGGCGGTCGTGGCGGCTTCGCATGACGTGCAATACGCTATTCTGTCGTCCTCACCCGCCAGCCCGATCCGATGAAGCGTCCGTCGTTCTCCACCCAACTCGTCATGCTCTGGGCACTCGTCGCGGCGCTGTGCGCGACGCTGGTCGCGGTCGTCTGGGTCACCGCGAGTTCCGCCGAGAGTCAGCAGGTGGCCAGTGCCAAGGCCGCCGGCGCGTCGGCCTGCGAAGCGGTCGCGTCGCGTTACAGCGCGTCTTCCGCGTCGGCGGGCGCCGGGCCCGCCCCGGATCTGATGCACGCGATCCTCGACATCGTGCTCTCGCGGGCGCCGGACATGGAAGGCGGGTTCTGGATGCCCGGCGCCGCGCCCGGGGCGAGCGGCTTTCTCGCGTATTCCTTTCCCACTTATCAGGGCAGCGGCGTCAAACGCGACGTTCCGGAAGCCGAAACGCCGCTGATCCTCCGCACGCTGCATGCCGCAGCCGCGACGCATGCCGCGACGACGAACGTCGTCGAAGGCGCGCAGGATGCCGTGATCGCGGCGGCCTGTCCGGTACGCGGCGGTGCGGGGCTGTACGTCTGGATGCTGACGCGTGCGCGCCCGCCGCTGGGCCGACACGGGGAATTGCTGGCCACGGGGCTCGCGGCCGTGCTCGCGGTGATTCTGGCGATCGCGGCGGCGCTGGCCGTGGCGCTGCGCCGCTGGAANCGCAATCTCGCGCGGATCGAGAGCGGGCTGGGGCCCGACGGTCGCGAACATCACCTGCCGTACGTCGGCGAACCCGATCTCGACCGCGTCATCGACGCGTTCAACGAGCGGGCGCGCCGCGCCGACCGGCTGCAACAGCAGGCCGACGAACTGCGTACGCGGCTCGCGCAGGCCGAGCGCTTCGGCATGCTGGGGAAGCTTGCCGCGCAGGTCGCGCACGAGATTCGCAATCCGATGGGCGCGATGCGGCTGAAGGCGGAAAACGCGCTGGCCGGCGACGGCCGGCGGCAGCAGGACGCGTTGCGCGTGATCCTCGCGCAGATCGAGCGCATCGATGCGCAATTGTCGAGCCTGCTCGCGCTGACGCAGCCGGTGCGCCCCCATGCGGCACCCGTCGACGTCGACGCGTGGCTCGCGCAGACCGTCGACGCGCACCGCGAGCTGGCGCAGCGGCAAGCGATTGACCTGACGGTGTCGCTCGCGGGGCAAGGCGAACGGCTCGCGTGGCCGTCGGATCGTCCGGCCTTCGATCCCGACCAGATGCGCCGGGCGCTCGACAACCTGCTGCTCAATGCGCTGCACCACGCAGGCGACGGCGGCGCGGTCACGCTCACCGCCGAGCGGCGCGCGTTCGCCGGGCGCGACTGGCTGTGCATCACCGTGTCGGACAGCGGCCCCGGTGTGCCGGCCGCGCAGCGCGAGCGGATCTTCGAGCCGTTCGTGACGGGCCGTGCGGACGGCACGGGCCTCGGCCTTGCCGTCGTCCGCGAAGTGGCGGCGGCGCACGGCGGGCACGCGCGCCTCGACGGGGGCGCCGCATTCGTGATTGAAATTCCATGGCAAACATCCTCATAGTCGACGACGACGCGGCCTTTCGCGACGGCCTCGCCGAAACGCTGGCCGATCTCGGTCATCGGGCGGTCGAGGCCGCATCCGGCCGGGCGGCGCTCAGCGCGCTGCGCGACGGCGGCGGCATCGAATGCGTCTTTCTGGATTTCCGCCTGCCGGATCTGGACGGACTGGCCGTGCTCGCGCAACTGCGTGACGATCCCGCGCTGGCCGCGATTCCGGTCGTCATGCTGACGGCCCACGCGACCAGCGACAACACGATCGAAGCGATGCGGCTCGGCGCATTCGATCACCTGACGAAGCCGATCGGGCGCCGGGACATCGCGCAACTGCTCGAACGCATCGTGTCGGCGAATCAGCCGCCCGCGCCGGCGCCATCCGACAGCGGTTTCGCGGGCGAACCTTCCGCGGACCGACCGCGATTGCTGGGCGTGAGCGCCGCGATGCGCGACGTGCAAAAGCAGATCGGCCGGGCCGCGATGAGCGACGCAACCGTGCTCCTGACCGGCGAGACGGGCACGGGCAAGGAGGTGGCGGCGCGCGTGCTGCATGCCGCATCGGCCCGCCATGCGGGGCCGTTCGTCGCCGTCAACTGCGCGGCCATNCCGGCCGATCTGCTCGAAAGCGAGTTGTTCGGGCATCGTCGCGGTGCGTTTACCGGNGCGCATGCCGATCGCGCGGGGCGCCTCGTCGAGGCCGACGGCGGNACNCTCTTTCTCGACGAGATCGGCGACATGCCCGCCGCGATGCAGGCCAAGCTGCTGCGCGCGCTNCAGGAGCGCCAGGTGANGCCGCTCGGCGCGGACCGCGCGACGGCGATCGACATTCGCGTCGTGGCCGCGACGCATCGCGACCTCGCCGCGGCCGTCGCGGACGGCACGTTCCGCGAAGATCTCTTCTATCGACTCAACGTCATTCCGCTGCACCTGCCGCCACTCGCGGAGCGTGTAGCCGACATCCTGCCGCTGGCCGCGCATTTCCTGGGCAACGCGGCAGGCATGCGCGCGCTGCATCTGACGAACGACGCTCAGCGCGCGCTGCTCGATCACCGCTGGCCGGGCAACGTCCGCGAACTGCGCAACGTGATGGAGCGGGCGGCCGCGCTCGCCCCCGGGCCGGCCGTCAGCGCGGCCGATCTCGGCCTCGGCGCCGTGCCGGCGCGCCAGTCGGGCGCCGATGCGGTGCCGGCGCACCTGCTCGACATGCCGCTGCCCGATGCGCTCGCGACGGTCGAGCGCGCGGCGATCGTGCACGCGCTCGAGCGTGCGAACGGCAATCGCGCGGAAGCCGCGAGGCAGCTCGGGATCGGCCGCCAGTCGCTCTATGCGCGTATGGCGAATCTCGGGATCGAGCGGGACGACTAGCCACACCGCGTCAACTGTCGGGATCGACGACATCCGGCAAATCGATGTGTCGGGAAATCCGACACGTTTGGCGCGCGTCGTCGTTCGGCGCACGGCCACGCGGTGCGCCGCAGGTTGGCACGGGTATTGCGGATACCGATGCATCGCAACCCGTCGCCGGAGCCCGCCATGAACTCGTGCCTGCCTGTCGTCCGATCGCGGCCGCGGCGCCGCGCTGCCGTTCGCCGCTCGTATCGCATGCTCTGCGCCGCCGCGCTCGTTGCCGTCGCAACGGTCAGCGTGGCGCAGGTGCCGCCCTCACCGCGCGCGGAAGACCCGGCCGGCGCCATGCCGCCTCCTCCTCGGCCTCGTGCGCTTGTGCCTGCCATGCCCGGAAACGACACCGCCTCCGACGCGCTGGTGTCCGGCACGCTGTCGCGCCTGACAATCAATCCGGAAGGGGCGGTCGACGGATTCGTGCTGACCGACGGCACGCTCGTCCGCCTGCCGCCGCATCTCGGTTCGCAACTGACTGCGCTCGTGAAAACGGGCGACCGCGTGACGGTAGCCGGCGAACGACGCGTCGACGATGAAGTCCGCGCACGCGTGGTCCGCAACGACGGCACCGGCGCGTCGCTGTCCGATCAGCCGCCCGCGCCCGTCGCGCCCGTGCCTCCCACGCTGCGCGGGGTCAACCTTGCCCGCCTGAGCGTGTCCGGCGTCGTGCGCCGCGTGACGCGCGCGCCGCGCGGCGAGCCGGACGGTGTGATGCTCGACAGCGGTGCGATTGTCAAGCTGACCGTGCCGGCCGCCCAGCAATTCGGTGCGCTGCTCGCACCCGGCGAGCGCGTGGCCGCGGTCGGCTACGGCACGCGCAACGCATACGGCGAAGCGCTGCAGGCGACGGCGTTCGGCGCACCGGGCCACGTCGTGAATCTATATGACGATGTCGCGCGCTGATCGCGTGACGTCGTTCCTCAATCCATCGAAAGGAGTCCTGCCATGCATTGGATCGATCCCGCCTGCCTGCCCGAAACGCGCGGCCGCGTCACGCAGTTCCTGCTCAATCCGCACGGAGAAATCGACGGCCTGATCCTGAACGGCGACCTGCAGGTTCACGTACCGCCGCACCTGGGCCGCGAACTGACGCGCCGTGTCGCGGTCGGCGACCGCATCCGCGTGCGGGGCGTCAAGCCGCGTCGCGCAGAGATGATCGCGGCCGTGCAACTGATCGGGCGCGACGGCGTCGGCATCGTCGACGACGGGCCCGCGCACGCTGCACCGCCGAAGCCGGCGCACGCTGCTCGACAGCCGATGGAATCGAGCGGCGAAGTCGCGTTCGGGCTGCATGGACCGAAGGGCGAGCTGAACGGCGCGTTGCTGACGAGCGGCGTCGCGCTGCGGGTGCCGCCGCATGCGGCTGAAGCGCTGCAGGATTATCTGCGTCCCGGTGTTCATGTGCAGGCGTGGGGGCACGGCGTCGTCACGCCGCACGGCACGACGCTCGACGTGAGCGAGATCGCCGAGCTCGTCGATGCGGATGCCGAATGATCGTGCGACGGTGATGCGACCATGAGGCCGGCACGCGCGCTCGAAGCGCTCAACTTCTTCCTGGCCGACGTGCAGGCCGGCATCGGCCCGTTCATCGGCGTCATCCTGCTGTCGCGCGGCTGGGGCGCCGACGCGATCGGTTCGGTCATGACGCTGGCCGGGCTCGCCGCGATGGCCGCGACGCCGCTGGCCGGCGCGCTCGTCGACGCGGTGCGCGCGAAGCGGGCGCTGATCGTCGTCGCGGCCGCCGCGACGGCACTGACCTCGCTCGCGCTGATGTTCGTCCACGGTTATCCGGCGGTGGCGGCGTCGCAGATCCTGGCCGCGGTCAGCGGCGCGGCGCTCGCGCCGGCCGTCGCGGGCGTGACGCTCGGCATCGTGCGACGGCAGGGGTTCGACCGGCAGTTCGGGCGCAACCAGATGGCGAACCACGCCGGCAACGTCGTCGGGGCGGCGCTCGCGGGGTGGCTCGGCTGGCATGTCGGATTCGATGCGGTGTTCGCGCTCGTCGGCGTGTTTACGGTCCTCGCCATCGTGAGCACGCTGGCGATTCCCGGGCAGGCGATCGATCATGCGAGCGCACGAGGGCTCGATCCGGCCGGCGGCGCACCGGGAACGGATGCTGCGCATCCCGATGCGTCCGGCACAGCGTCGACGTCGCACGTCAGCGGTCTGCGCACGCTCGCCGAAAACCGGCCGCTGGTACTGCTCGGTGCATCGCTCGCGCTGTTTCACCTCGGCAATGCAGCGATGCTGCCGCTCTACGGGATGGGCGTCGTCGTCACGCATCGCAGCAACCCGAGCGCGTTCACCGCACAGACCATCGTCATCGCGCAGTTCGTGATGATCGCGGCGGCGTGGCTCGCGCCTCGGCTGATTCGCTCGCACGGGTACTGGCGGGTGCTGCTGTTCTCGTACCTCGTGCTGCCGGTGCGCGGGGTGGTCGCCGCGGCGTGGATGAGCGAAGCGGGCGTGTGGCCGGTGCAGGTGCTCGACGGCATCGGCGCCGGCCTGCAAAGCGTGGTCGTGCCCGCGCTCGTCGTTCGTTTGCTGCATGGCTCCGGCCGCGTGAATGCCGGGCAGGGCGCCGTCGCGACCGCGCAGGGCATCGGCGCGGCGCTCAGCCCCGTGCTGGGCGGCGTGCTCGCGCAGCACTTCGGTTATCCGGCCGCGTTCGTCGTACTGGGCGCCGTGTCGACGGGCTCGCTCGCGCTGTGGCTCGGTCATGCGCGCTCGCTGAGCAGCGTGTGCGGCAAGCCGGCCGACCTGTCGGCGGCGTCGTCTTGAACGCCCTTTCGATTCTCATGCCTCCGTTGACGTGCCCATGAATCCTGTTTCGCTTGCCTGGCTGATTTCCGCGCTCGCCACCGCGGGCGTCATCACGCGCCCGTTCGGCTGGCCCGAGGCCATCTGGGCCGTGAGCGGCGCGCTGCTGCTGGTCGTGTTGAACCTGTTGCCCGTCGCGCAGGCGCTGGACGCCGTCGCGAAAGGCGGCGACGTGTACCTCTTCCTGACGGGCATGATGCTGCTGTCCGAGGCGGCCCGTCGCGAGGGGCTGTTCGACTGGGTCGCGACGCACGTCGTCAATCTCGCGCAGGGCTCGCCGCGGCGGCTGTTCGCGCTGATCTACGGCGTCGGTGTCGTCACCACGGTGTTCCTGTCGAACGATGCGACCGCCGTCGTGCTGACACCCGCGATCCTGGCCGCCGCTCGCCGCGCGAAGGCCGACCCGATGCCGCTGCTGTACAGCTGCGCGCTCGTCGCCAATGCCGCGAGTTTCGTGCTGCCGATTTCGAATCCGGCGAACCTGGTGCTGTACGGCGCGCACATGCCGGCGCTCGGCGTCTGGCTCGCGCACTTCGCGGCGCCGTCCGTCGCGTCGATCGCGTGCACGTTCGTCATGCTGAGGATCGTGCAGCGACGTGCGCTTGCCGGTCGTTGCGAGTCGGGGCTGCCGGTGCAGCCGCTGACGAGCGGCGGACGTATCGCGCTCGCGGGCATCGCCGCAACGGCCGTCGCACTGATGGCGGTGTCGGTGTTCGATCGCCCGCTCGGGTTGCCGACCGCGCTGGCGGGTGTCGTCACGGTCGCATGCGTGGTGATGCGGGATCGCGCGGCCTGCGTGCCGATCGTTCGCGCGATTTCATGGAGCGTGTTGCCGCTCGTCGCGGGCTTGTTCGTCGTCGTCGAGACGCTCGACCGGACCGGCGCGGTGCGCGTCCTGGCGGGGCTGCTGCATACACTGATGCAAAGCGGCGAGAACATCGCCGCGGCGGCGGCTGGCGTCGCGGTCGCACTGGTGTCGAACGCGGTCAACAACCTGCCTGCCGGGCTGATCGCGAGTTCGACGATCCAGGCCGCGCACAGCCCGCAAACGGCGGTCGACGCGATTCTGATCGGCGTCGATCTCGGCCCGAACCTGTCGATCACCGGTTCGCTCGCGACGATTCTGTGGCTCGCGGCGATCCGGCGCGAAGGGCTGCAGGTCGGTTTCCGCGCATTCCTCGCGGTCGGGGCGTGCGTGATGCCGCCGGCGCTGTTGCTCGCGCTGGGCGCGCGGTTCGTGGTCGGCGGCTGACGGGCGATGCCGGTCACCCGCTGCGGCTGCTGCCCTAGAACGAGTAGGCGAGCGACGCGAACAGGCTGCGCGGCGCGCCCGGCGTGACCCACAGGCTGTTGTACGAGCTGACGTAGGTGGTGCGGTTGAACAGGTTGTTCAGCACGACCGACGCACGCAGGTGCTTGTTGACCTGAAGGTAGCCGTTGAGCTGCACGGTCGCGTAGGCCGGCAGCTCGAAGCCGTCCTGCGTGTTGGCCGTGTTGCCGGCGCGGCGCCCGACATAGATCACGCCGGCACCCGCGCCGGCCTTGTCCGCGAACGGCAGGGTGGTCTCGTACATCAGCAGCGCGCTGCCGCTCAGCCGCGGTACGTCGACGAGGCGNGAACCGGGCGCCAGCACCGAATCGCGCGTGACCTCGGCGTCGACGTACGCGAGGTTNGCGATGCCGCGCAGGCCGTGACCGAGGTCGCCGCTCCATTCGAATTCGATGCCGCGGCTGCGCACTTCGCCGGCCGCGCGCGAGAAGCCGGCATTCGCCGGATCGGCGGTGAGCACGTTGCGCTTGGTGACGTAGAACGCTGAGACGGTCGTGAGCGAGCGTGCGCCCGCCCATTTCGCGCCGGCTTCGTAGCCGTGGCCCTTTTCGGGATCGAACGCGCGGCCGTTGATGTCGGCACCGTTGTTCGGCCGGAACGAATACGCGGTGTTCGCATAGAACGACCACGCGGGGCTCATTTCATACACGACGCCGATACGCGGGCTCAGCGCGGTCTGCAACTGGCTCGTCGTCACACCCTTCAGGCGGTTGTCGATCGACTGGTGGAAGCGATCCCAGCGCAGCCCGGCCAGGATTTTCCAGTGCGGCCCGAACGCGAGCGTGTCCTGCGCGTAGACGCCTTGTCCGTCGTCGCGTTCGAGCAGGTTGGTCGCGGTGCGCGGCGTCGGTGCGGGCTGGCCGTAGACCGGATCGAAGATGTCGATCGCATACGGCGCCGCGGCGCTCGGCGTGGAGCGCGTGACGAACTGGTCGTAGTTGAAGCGATACGCGTCGACGCCCATCACGAGCGTATGGCCGATGCTGCCCGTGCGGAACGCGCCGGTGGTTTCGACGCGGCCTTGCAGGTCGTTCGAGTGAAACGCGACCTGCCGATAGCGGCGCCACAGCGTGCGGCCGTCCGGCTGCAATGCGAAGGCCTCGGACGAGCGCCCCGTCAGGTCGGTGTTGCGTTGCGCGACGCCGGCATTGATCGACCAGCTTGAATCGATGCGATGCTCGAGCGTGAACTGGTGGCCCGTGTTGCGTACGTCGTAGTCGCCGTCGCGCGGCTCGCCGAGAAAGCGCGACGCGGGGATCACGCCGAGCTGCCCGTTGACCGCCAGCACGCCGCGATCGAGCGGCGCGCGCTGACGCGCGCTCTCGAATTCGTAGTGGAGCGTCGTGTCCGCACCGATGTCCCACGTGAACGATGGCGAGAACAGGTAGCGTTTGCTCGACACCGTATCGCGAAAGCTGCCGTTGTTCTCGTTCATCGCGACGAAGCGGTACGCGAGCGATTTCGTGATGGGGCCCGTCGAATCGAGTGTCTGGCGCAACGCGCCGTAGCTGCCGGCCGACACGCCGATGGTGTTCGCGCGGGCGAACTGCGGCTGCTTCGTCGTATAGCTGATGATCCCGCCCGGATCGCCGCGGCCATACAGCGCGGACGCCGGCCCCTTGAGCACTTCCATGCGCTCGAGGTTGACGGTGTCGCGCGGCACGCTCATGCCGCGATTCCACGAAAAGCCGTTGACCAGGTAGTCGGTGCCGGACGTGTTGCCGTCGCCGGCGAAGCCGCGCACCGCGTAGTTGTCCCACAGGCCGCCGAAGTTGTTCTGGCGCGAGACGCCCGCGACCCAGTCGTAAAGATCGTCGCCGCGCGTGGCGGCCACGGTCTGGATCAGCTTCGTGTCGACGCTGCTGACCGCGAACGGAATCTCCATCACGTCCACCTCGCTGCGCGTCGCACTCGTCGATTCGCGCGTGCGAAACGGCGCCGTCGCGCGTTGCGCGGACACCTCGATGGTGGGCAGCGCCGTTTCCTGCGCGTCGGCGGCGCCCACGCCGGTCGTGCCGACGACGATGGCCATCGGTGCGGCCGCCCAGTTCCTCCTGCTCATACCTCTCCCTTTCGTGTCGTTCGCGTTCGGGCACGGCGGGCGGCCTCGCGCCGACATCTGTGTTCCAAACAGTACATTTGCGCGGCAATTTAATGCAAATGAGAGGCATTTGCAATCGTAATTTTGAGATTCGGAGGCCGAAGTGAAACGGCGAGCGGCACGGCCCCGATCGATCTTATGTGCCGATTTCGTGAAATACCGAATGGCGGGAAATAAGTCGAACGTCGATGCTGGCCCGGGGGAGTGTCCGTCTCGGGTGCTCGATGAATATTCGCTGAATATCGGGTAAACGCGAAACTTGTTGGGTCTCGAAAGTGGAGTGGCTTGTTTGACAAATCCCGTAATTCGGGATTAAAGTAAAAACACTTCAGCCAAACCCGTCGAGCAACCGCATGAACATCCCACAGTCGGACAGCGATATCGAAACAAGCAGCGGGGCGAGCGTCGTCCTCACCACGGCGCGCGACGCCGGCGTCGACGTCTGTTTCGCCAATCCCGGCACGACCGAGATGCCGTTCGTCGGTGCGCTCGATACCGTGGCGGGCATGCGCTCGATCCTCGGGCTGTTCGAGGGGGTGTGCACGGGCGCCGCGGACGGCTATGGCCGCATGGCCGGCAAGCCCGCGATGACGCTGCTGCACCTCGGGCCCGGCCACGCGAACGGCATTGCCAACCTGCACAATGCGCGCCGCGCCCGCACGCCGATCCTGAACATCGTCGGCGATCACACGCGGGAGCATCTGAAGTACGACGCGCCGCTGACGTCCGACATCGAGTCGCTCGCCCGTCCGGTGTCGGTGTGGTATCGCAGCGTGGCGCGCGACACGGATCTCGCGACCGATACGGCCGATGCGATTTCGGCCTCGATGGGCGCGCAGCGCGGCGTCGCGACCCTCGTGCTGCCCGTCGATCTCCAGTCGGCCAGGGTGCGCGGCGCGGCGTCGCCCGCCGTCGTGCGCCCGGCCGCGGTGTCGTTCGATGCCGCTCGCGTCGAACGGGTTGCCGATCTGCTGCTCAGTGGCCATCGCGCCGTCCTGCTGATGGGCGCTCGCGCGCTGTCGGCCCGCGGGCAGCGTGCGGCGGCGCGCATCGCGGCCGCGACCGGCGCGACCTGCTTCAGCGAGACGTTTCCCGCGCGCGCGGAGCGCGGCGGCGGCCTGCCGGACATCGACCGCCTGCCTTATTTCCCCGAGCCGGCGCTGGCCGCGCTGGCCGGCCGGCGCGTGGTGCTGGCCGGCGCACTTGCGCCCGTCACCTACTTCGGCTACGAGGGCATTCCCGGCGAACTCGCGCGACCGGAGGACATCGTCACGCTGGCCGCGCCGGGCGACTCGGCGGACGACGCACTGGAGGCGCTGGCCGATCGCGTCGGCGCGTCGACGAACGACGCGGGTGTACGCGTCGAGCGCTGGCGCGTGGAGGATGGCCCGCTCACGCCGCAGGCCGTCGGCCGCGTGCTCGCGAATGCGTTGCCCGACGACGCGATCGTGTCGATCGAGGGCGGCACGTGCGGCTATCCGTTCGTGACCGCGTCGGCGCGCGCGCGTCGCCACACGATTCTCACGAACACGGGCGGGGCGATCGGCCAGGGCCTGCCGGTGGCACTGGGCGCCGCCGTCGCGTGCCCGGACCGCCGCGTGTTCGCGCTGCAGTCCGACGGCAGTGCGCAGTACACGATCCAGTCGCTGTGGACGATGGCGCGCGAGCGTTTGCCGATCGTGATGCTGATCGCCTCGAACCGGCGCTACGGCATCCTGCAGACCGAACTCGCGCGCAGCGGCCTGCCGGCGGATACGCCGCATGCCAGCCGCCTGACCCAACTGGACGACCCGCCGATCGACTGGCTCGCGCTGTCACGCGGCTACGGCGTGCCGGCTCAACGCGCGAGCGACACCCGTGCGCTGGTGCAAGCGCTCGACGATGCGCTTGCGCGCACCGACGGGCCGACGCTCGTCGAAATGCAGTTGTCCTGATCGCGCAACCCGCTCCTTTCCTCAATCCCGACTCTCACCTTTCATCGACATGGATCTGCAACTGCACGGAAAAGCCGCGTTCATCACCGGCGGCAGCATGGGTATCGGCAAGGCGGTCGCGCTCGAACTGGCGCGCGAAGGCGTCAACGTCGCGATCGCCGCGCGCCGCATCGAACACCTCGAAGCGGCCGCCGCCGAGATTCGCACGGCGCTTGCGCCGCTCGGCGACGCGGCCGGCGAGATCCTGCCCGTCACGGTGGACACGACCGACATGGCGTCGATCGAAGCGGCGATGGCCGCGAGCGTCGAACGTTTCGGCCGGCTCGACGTCCTGCTGAACGGCGCCGCGCATCCGGGCGGGCTCGTGCGGGCGGAGCTGGAGCACGCCGATCCGCAGGGGCTGCTGCAGGACATCGACATCAAGGTGGTCGGCTACCTGCGTTGCGCGAAGGCGGCCGCGCCGTATATGCGGCGCAACGGCTTCGGCCGGATCGTCAATATCGGCGGCCTGACCGGCCGCGGCAGCAAGCAGCTGTCCGGCATGCGCAACGTGGCGATCGTGCACCTGACCAAGACGCTGTCCGACCAGCTCGGTCCGTTCGGCATCACGGTCAACACGATTCACCCGGGCGTCGTCGAGACGCCGCACATCCACGAGCTCTACGAGAAGGAAGCGCAGAAGCAGGGGCTCACGGCCGCGGAGGTCGAGGCCAACTACGTGAAGGTCACGCCGATCCGTCGCGTGCTGCAGCCGGAAGAAATGGGGTGGATCGTCGCGTTTCTCGCGTCGCCGAAGTCCGGCTCGATCACCGGCGAGTCGATCGGCTGCGACGGCGGGCTCACGCGCGGCATTTTTCTCTGACACAAGGAGCATTTCATGACCGCAACCGTACTGGTCGCCACCGCCGGGCAAGGCATCCTGCGCTCGAACGACGACGGCAAGACCTGGCATCGCCTCGGGCTCGCCGAACCGATCGAGTTCGACGGCATCGTGCGCGCGCTCGCGGTGTGCCCCGCGACGCCGTCGCGCGTCTATGCCGGCGCCGATTCGGGCCTGTGCATCAGCGAGGATGGCGGCGCGCACTGGTTCCGGCCCGACAACCTGCTGAACGGGCAAACGGTCTGGTCGATCGCGATCGATCCGGCGAGCCCGGCGGTGCTCTACGCGGGCACCGGCGCGCCGTCGCGCGCCGCGCTTTACAAGTCGAGCGACGCGGGCGTGACCTGGGAGAGAACGGCGCCCGAGTTTCCGGAGTTTTGCTCGGGCGTCAATCGTCCGCGGCTGCTGACGATCTGCGTGGATCCGGACGACAGCCGCAACGTCTGGTACGGCGTGGAGGAGGGCGGCGCGTGGCGCAGCCGCGATGCCGGTGCGAGCTGGACGCGCGTGGACGGCCCCGGCACCGCGATCCGCAACAGCGACATTCACGCGATCGCCATCCTGCCCGCCATGCAAGGCCGCCCGAAGACCACGGTGCTGCTGACGGTCAACGCGGTGTACGTGAGCGAGGACGACGGCCTGACGTGGGACGGCAAGCTGTCGCGCGACCGCTTCGACGGGCTGTACTACACGCGCACCGTCGTGCAACTGCCGGAACCGGAAGGCGACCTGCTGATGGCGATCGGCGACGGTACGCCGGGCACCCGCAGCCGCATCTATCGCTCGACCGACCGCGGCCATGCGTGGCACGAGACGGATCTGCACACGCCGCCGAACTCCACGTTCTGGGCGTTCGGCGCGCATGCGGCCCGGCCGGCGCTCGTTTATGCGGGCACCAAGTACGGGCACCTGTTCCGCTCGCGCGACGGCGGCCGGAACTGGACCAAGGAATGGCGCGAGTTCAGCGAGATCACGGCGGTGGCATGGACGCCGTTCGAGGCGCCGCTGGCCGCCCACGCGCAGTCGACCCATTGAGCGGAGCGAACGATGACACCGTCCGATATCCGGCAATGCGCCGAGCGTGCGAACGCGAGCGGCCTGCCGCTGCCGACGCCGCGCGTGCAGCGCACCCACCTGTCGCTGTTCGTGCGCGACCCCGTCCGCTCGAGCATCTGGTACGCCGACGTGCTCGGCATGACGGAAACCGCGCGCGACGCGCAGTGGGTGTTCATGTCGTTCGGCCAGAAGCACCACGACATCGCGCTGATTCGCGCGGCATCCGATGCGGAGCTCGGCACGATCGGCCTGCAGCACTACGGCCTCGAAATCGCCGGCGGGCTGACCGAATTGCGCCGCCTGTACGGGATGCTGATTCGCCGCGACGTGCCGATCGTCAAGATCACCGATCACAAGGTCGGGATCGGCGTGTATTTCACGGACCCTGACGGCAACCGGCTCGAATTCTTCTGCGAAATGGTCACGGACGACGAAGAAGGCAAGCGCGTGCTGCATCGATACAACGCGCCGAGCGATCCCGTCCAGCTCGAACCGCTGTTCGACTGAAACGCCGCCTTTCAATCCGCATCATCGACGTCTTATATAGGAATGCAAATGAGCAAGACCGCCAATTTCGAAGGCTTTCACATCCGCAAGTGGTACACGCAGATCGAGGATTCGCTCGCGAACGAATCCGGCCAGCTCGCGGATGGCGAGCCGCTGCGCAAGATCGTGATTGCCGCGGCCGTTCACAACCCGTATGCAGGGCGATTCAGCGAAAACCTCGACGATCTCGTGCGCCCGTCGCCCGCGCTCGGCAAGGAGTTTGCGCGACGCATCGAGTCGCTCGCGGACGGCCGCGCGATCGAGAGCTACGGCAAGGCGTGCCTGGTCGGCTCGGCCGGCGAATACGAACACGGCAACGCGTTCCTCACGTCGATCTTCGCGGAGCCGATCCGCGCGGCGCTGGGCGGCGGCAAATCGTGGGTGCCGTCGAGCGGCAAGCGCGGCCCGATCAATACCGTGATCGACGTGCCGCTCGCGCACAAGGATGCACTCTACGTGCGCTCGCACTACGACACGGTGACGTGCCTGTTTCCAGATGCACCCAACGACGACGAAGTGCTGGTGATCTTCGCGTTCGCGACGCGCGGCCGGCTGCACGCGCGGCTCGGCGGCCTGAAGGCGAGCGAGATCGTCGGTCGCGACGGTCTGGTCTGAGCGCGCATGCCGATCGGGGAGCACATCATGAACACGGCATCCGTCAAGGATGGATGGGTCGACAGCGATGGACTGCGGCTGCACTACGTGAGCTGGGGGCGCGACGATGCGCCGACCGTGGTGATGCTGCACGGCTTGCGCAGTTACGCGCATACCTGGGCGCCCGTCGCCGATGCGCTGGTCGACCGCTACCGGGTCGTCGCGCTCGATCAGCGCGGGCGCGGGCTGAGCGACTGGGATCCGCGGCGGGACTACTACGCGGCAGCCTACGTGCGCGATCTCGACGCATTGGTGCGCGCACTGGGCCTGCGACGATTCGTGCTGGTCGGGCACTCGATGGGCGGCGCCAATGCATTCGTCTACGCAGCGTCGCAGCCGGAACGGCACGCCGAAAGGCTCGCCGGCCTCGTGATCGAGGACATGGGCCCCGGTGCGTCGGCCGGCTCGCCGGGTTCCGAGCGCATCAAGCGCGAGCTGCAGGAAACCCCGGACGCGTTCGCGTCGTGGGACGACGCGCGCGCATTCTGGCGACGCCAGCGGCCGAACATCACGGAATCCGCGCTCGATTCGCGCCTCGCGCATTCGCTGAAAGAGGGCGAGCAAGGCCGGATCGTCTGGCGTCACGATGCGCAAGGGATCGCGGCGGCACGGCTGGCCGCGACGCCGGAGCAGCTCGTCCATCTGTGGCCGCTGATCCTCAACCTGCACGTGCCCACGCTGTTGTTGCGCGGCGGCGACTCGGATTTCCTGTCCGCGGACGTGGCGGCCGAAATGGCGGCCGCCCATGCGGAAATCGAGCGGATCGACATTCCCGGCGCGACGCATTACGTGCACGACGATCAGCCCGATGCGTTCAATCGCGCGCTGCGCACCTGGCTCGATCGTCTCGATGACCCTGCATGGTGCGTGGGAGGCGCGGGCGAATGAAAGCGAACAACCGGAACCGGACCTCGGTCGCCATCGTCGGCGCGGGGCCGAACGGCGCGGCCATGGCGAACCTGCTCGGCCTGTATGGCGTCGATACGATCGTCGTCGAACGGGCGCCGCGGATCGTCGAATTCCCGCGCGCGGTCGGCATCGACGACGAGGCGCTGCGGCTGTTTCAGACGGCCGGCCTGGCCGACGAACTGAGCCGCGACATCATTCAGAACGTGCCGCTACGCATGTTCAAGGCGAACGGCGAATGTTTCGCCGACATCCGTCCGTCGATACGCGAGTTCGGCTGGTGGCGCCGCAACATCTTCATGCAGCACCTGGCCGAACGCACGCTGCGCGATGCACTCTCACGCTATCCGCACGTGTCGCTGCGTACGGGGGAAGAGGTCGTCGGTCTGGAGCAGGACGACGAATGCGTGACGCTTCAGGTACGCGCCGCCGACGGGCAGCAATACGAACTCGACGCCGACTACGTGGTGGCGGCCGACGGCGGGCGCAGCCCCGTCCGCGAGATGCTCGGCATCAGGCTGGCCGGTACGACGCATCCGATGAAGTGGGTCGTGGTCGACGTGAAGAACGCGCGGCTCGACCAGCCGTGTACCGCGCTGAACTGCGATCCGCGCCGCCCGAACGTCTGCATTTATCTGCCGTTCAACTATCGACGCTGGGAATTTCTCGTGTATCCGCACGAGGACGAGGAGGCGATCGCGCAACCGGAGTCGATCCGCGCGCTGATCGCGCCGTACGTCGACGACGTCGATCGCATCGAGATCGTGCGTGCGCGGACCTACACGCATCACTCTCGTGTGGCCGAACGTTTCGTCGCCGGCCGGGTGGCGCTCATCGGCGATGCCGCGCACCTGAGCCCGCCGTGGATCGGCCAGGGGTTGAACGCGGGACTGCGCGACGTGGGCAATCTGGCCTGGAAGCTGGCGGGGGTCGTGAACGGCACGTTGCACCGGCGCGTGATCTCGACGTACGAATCGGAGCGGCGCGACCATGCGAAAGCGATGATCGATCTCGCCGACACGTTCGGCGCCATGCTGATGCCGACCAGCCGTCTGGTCGCGTTCCTGCGCGACCGGTTCCTCGGGCTCGCGCGGTATGCGCCGGGTCTGAAGGACTACGTGCTGCAGATGCGCTTCAAGCCGATGCCCAGCTATACGCACGGGGTCGTGGTCACGGGCACGTCGGACGCCGTCGGGCGCATGATCGTCCAACCCGACGTCGAAACGGCCGACGGTGCACGTCGCAAGCTCGACGACGTGCTCGGCCCGTGGTTTGCGATCATCGGCTGGCGATGCGATCCACAGGCGTGCATGAGCGACGACGATTGCGCGTTCTGGACCGCGCTGGGCGCGAAATTCGTGCAGATCGTACGGTCGCGCAGCGGAACGTGCCGTGAGCAGCGCATCGCGAGCGCGCACGACAGCGTGTGCGTCGAGGACGTCGACAACGCGATGGCCGAATGGTTCGACCGGCACGCGGCGCCGCTCGTCGTCGTCCGTCCGGACCGCTATGTGGCGGCGCAGACGGACGCCGCCGGCATGGCCGGCGTGACCGCGGCGTTCCAGGCGTTTGCAGCGCGACAACGGGAGACCGCGGATGTTTGTTGAGCAACGCACCTACACGCTGGTGCCGGGCGGCGTCGCCGAGTATCTGCGGCTGTATGCGGAATGCGGTCGCGCGCCGCAGGAGCACGCACTCGGCACGATGGTCGGCTGTTTTGCGACGGAGATCGGACCGCTGAACCAGCTCGTCTATCTGTGGGCGTTCGAGTCGCTGGACGATCGCGCCCGGCGTCGCGCGGTGCTGATGGCCGATCCCGAATTCAGGACGTTTCGCGGCAAGGTCCGGCATCTGCTCGTCCGGCAGGACAACCAGATCCTCCGACAGGAAATCGGCGGCCTGTTGCGTGTACCGCCATCGGCCGCGTGATGCGGCCGTCACCCTGTCCATCGCGCATCGCGCCGTCTCTACCGAGGTATCCGTCTTGATCCCGTTTACGCCCCTGACTTCCCGCATGACGCCCGATGCGCAACGCGATTACGCGTCGCTCCATCTGTATATCGACGGCCGGTTCCTTCAGGCCGACGGCCGGCGCACGCAGCCCGTGCTCGATCCGGGCACCGGCGGCGTGCTCGGCGACCTGCCGCATGCGACGTCGGACGATATCGATGCAGCGGTGCGCGCCGCGCATCGCGCGTTCACGACGTGGCGCCGCGAGTCGCCGCTCGCGCGCTCGGACATCCTGCGCCGCGCGGCCGCGCTGGTGCGCGAGCGGGCCGAGGCGATCGGCCGCCACATCACGATGGACCAGGGCAAGCCGCTTCGCGAGGCGATCGCCGAGGTCGTGTCGTCCGCCGAACAGCTCGAATGGCACGCGGAGGAAGGGCGTCGCACGTACGGCCGCGTCGTGCCGTCGCGCTCCCCGGATGTTGCCCAGACGGTGCTGCGGGAACCGATCGGCGTGTGCGCGGCGTTCTCGCCGTGGAATTTTCCGTTCAGCCAGGCGATGCACAAGATCGCGGCCGCGCTTGCATCGGGGTGCACGCTGGTGCTGAAAGGGCCGGAGGAATCGCCCAGCGCGATCGTCGCGCTCGCGCGCATCTTTCACGATGCCGGCTTGCCCGCGGGCTGCCTGAACATCGTCTGGGGCGTGCCGGCCGACGTGTCCAGGCAACTGATCGAGTCGCCGCTGGTGCGCAAGATCTCGTTCACGGGTTCGGTGCCGGTCGGCAAGCAACTGGCGACGCTTGCCGCGTCGCACATGAAGCGCATGACCATGGAGCTCGGCGGGCATGCGCCGGTGCTGGTTTGCGCGGACGCGGAAATCGAACGCGCGGCGACGATGCTGGCCGCGTACAAGTTTCGCAACGCCGGGCAGGTTTGCGTATCGCCGACGCGTTTCTTCGTGCAACGCCCGGTGTTTGACCGGTTCGTCGCCGCGTATCTCGACGCGGTCGGCAAGATTCACGTCGGCTACGGGCTGGAGGCGACGACCACGATGGGGCCGCTCGCGCATGCGCGACGCGTATCCGAGATCGATGCGTTCGTCGCCGACGCGAAGGCAAAAGGGGCAGAGATTGCCGCGGGCGGGGTGCGCTTGGCGGAGGCGGGGCCGGGGCACTACTTCGCGCCGACGGTCGTGCTGGGCCCGGCGCGCGACACGCGGCTGATGAACGAGGAGCCGTTCGGCCCGATCGTCGGGATCGTGCCGTTCGATGCGCTCGACGAAGCCAACCGCTTGCCGTTCGGCCTCGCGTCGTACGCGTTCACGACGTCGTCGCGCCATGCGCACCGGATCGGCCGTGCGCTCGAGGCCGGCATGGTCAACATCAATCACTTCGGCATGGGGCCGGCGGAGATCCCGTTCGGCGGCGTGAAGGACAGCGGTTTCGGCAGCGAGGGCGGCACGGAGACGTTCGACGGCTATCTGGTCACCAAATTCATCACGCAGATGAATTGACCGGGCGCCGGTCGACGATCGGGCGCGGCATCGTTCGCGACACCGCGCGAATGCTCACGTGGCGTTGCCGATCTGTGCGGTGGCGTCGATCAGGAGCTTGCCGAGTACGTGTTCGTCGAACAGTGCGAAGTGTTCGGCGCGAAAGATCAGCGACAGGCTGCTGTTGACCTCGCCGCTGCTGGCGGTGCGAATCGGTGCGGCGATGCCGACGAACCCGGCGTCGAGCTCGCCGCGCGAGATCCAGTAGCCCGCGTCGACGATCTGCTGGCAGGTGCGCCAGAACTGCGTCCAGTCGGCGGCGAATTCGCCCAGCTCGGCGTTGTGCCGCTCATGCAGGCGCTTCAGCCGCGCGCGCGACATCGCGGCCACGATCACTTTCGACGAAGCGCCCTGGAACAGCGGCATGATGCGGCCGCGGCCGAAGCCCAGTTGCAGGTTCTCGGCGCCGGTTTCGTGCATCACGTTGATGATCTGCTCGTCGAACAGCGTCGAGACGAGCGCATCGCCGCCGGTGACCTGAACCAGCTTCTGGATCACGGGCTTCGCGGCGGTGAGCGTCGGGTCCGACTGCCGCATGTTGTAGTCGAGATGGATGATGCGCGGGCCCAGCGTATAGCGGCCGTTGGTGCCGACGAGCAGGCCGACGGAAGCCAGTTCCTTCACGTAGCGGTAGCACGTGGTGCGCGAAAAGCCCATGTGTTCGGCGATTTCCTCGGCGGTCATCGACGTCGCGGACGAAGAGAAAACGTCGAGGATGGACAGCATTTTGGTGAGGCTCGACATGACGTGATCCGGGATCAGGCGGCTTACGGCTATGGAACGGGAAGGACGAACGCGGCTCGGCCCGCCGGGCTGCGGCACGGCATGCGCCGCCGCGGGCGACAGGCCGTAGTCTAACGTAAGTCGTGCGGGCGGCAACCGGAACCGCATTGGCGAATGGGCGGGAAGCGGGCCGGCCGTGTGGGGTTGGATCACTTCACTGTAAATCATACGGATTCCTATTTTAAACGATGAAATCAAGCTGGATCGATGTTGCTGCCGCGCCGGTCGGTTCACGGGCGCATCGGCCGGGAAAATTCGATGAGGAGAAGCAGATGAAAGGGTGGTTCCGGATGGCGGCATGGTGCGGCTGCAGTGCCGTCGCACCGGCGTTCGCGCAATCGAGCGTGACGCTCTATGGGTCGCTGGACACGGGCGTGACCTATACGAGCGGCGTGGCGTCCGCTCCGCGTGGCGGGCGTCAGCTCGCGTTGCAGGCCGGTGTGTCGCGCAACGACGTGTGGGGCCTGACGGGCAGGGAGGATCTCGGCGGCGCCAACTTCGCGGTGTTCCGGCTGGAGAGCCAGTTCCAGACGTCGGACGGCGCGCTGACCGTACCGGACTCCGCGTTCAGTTCACAAGCGTACGTCGGGCTCGGCGGTGACTGGGGGACCGTGACGCTCGGGCGCCAGTTCGATTTCGTCGGCGATCTGCTGCCGGCCTTCGCGATTGGCGCAAACACGCCGGCCGGCCTGCTCGCGTGGGGCTTGCCGACGAACGTGTCGGCGGGCGGTGCGCTCGACAACCGCGTGTGGGGCGTCCAGGTGAACAATGCGGTGAAGTACGTGAGCCCGACATTCGGCGGGGTCGCGTTCGGCGGCATGTGGGGATTCGGCAACGTGCCCGGCACGGTCGCACGCAGCAGCGTGCAAAGCGCGATGCTGTCCTACACGCAAGGCGCGTTCAGCGCCGCGCTCGCGTATTTCGGCCAGCATGACGTGACCGCCGGCGGCAATCTGCGCAACTTTTCGGGCGGTGCCGGCTACAACGTCGGGCCGTTTCGTGTCTTCGGCATGGTGTCGGACGTCCGGATCAGCGCCGCCGCGCCGTTGCGGGCCACCACCTATGACACCGGGTTGACCTATGCCGTCACGCCGTCGTTGCAGCTGGGCGGCGGTTTCCAGTACCAGCAGCGCGGCGGCGACATCGGCTCGGCCAACCAGGTCACGTTGAGCGCCGACTATTCGCTGTCGAAACGTACCGGCCTTTACGCGGTATTCGCACGCGGGCACGACAGCGCGTATGGCGCGCAGGTCGAAGCGGTGCTCGGCGGGGCGGCGTCCGGCTCGACGCAGACCGCTGTTCGGCTCGGGCTGCGGCATCAGTTCTGACGACGCGGGAACACACGGGCTCGCGCGTGCGCCACGCGCGAGCCCGTGTTTTTCCGCCGGATTCAGAAACGATGCATCATCCCGACGCGCAACGCCAGCTGGTTGCGGCCCGACGACTGCCCGGCCGTGCCCAGCACGTGCGCGTAGTCGAAGTCGGTGCCGGTGTTGCCGGTCGCATGCTGGTACGCGCCCTGGATGTACGTCGAGGTCCGCTTGCTGAGATCGTAGTCGAGCATCATCGACAGCTGGTGCCAGCTCGGCGACGCATCGCCCGCCGCCGTCGCGACATGCGCATGCGTGTAGGTATAGGCGGCGCCGAGCCAGAGATCCGGCCGGAAGAAATACTGGCCGTTGACCTCGAAGTTGTCGAATTTCCACGCGTTCTGCGAGCCTGCCGCCGGCTGGTTCGTGAAGTAGAGATTCGACTCGGGGTTGGTCACGTCGACGTGAGAATACGCGGCGGACAGCGTCAGCTTGTCGCTGAACTTGTACGATGCGCCGGCATCGATGTTCTGCTGCGAGCGGCCGCTGAAGACCGTGTCGTCGCTCGACAATGCGCCGCCCGCGGTTGCGCCGCCGTTGTTGGCCTTCAGGTACGCGACGGCGGCGGAAAATGCGCCGGCCTGGTACTGCACGGCGGCGCTGTAAACGCGGTTTCGCGCGAAGCCACCCGCCTGATTCGCGAGCCCGTAGAGCACTTCGCCCTTGAAGCCGCCATACGTGGGCGACACGTACTTGACGCTGTTCTGGATGCGGTAGTCCCAGTCGGCGTTGTCGTTGTCGTACGGGTGGGCGCCGAAGTCGCCGAGCCAGTTGCCGGTGGCCGTGAAAGGACTCCACATGTCGAGCGTGGGGTCGTACTGGCGGCCGAACGTGAGCGTGCCGAACCGGTCGGAATCAAGCCCGACGTAGGCCTGCCTGCCGAACATCCGCGACGTCACGCCGAGCGCGCCGGTGCTCGCGTTGAAGCCGTTCTCGAGCTGGAACAGCGCTCTCAGCCCGCCGCCGAGGTCCTCGGTGCCTTTCAGCCCCCAGTTGCTGCCCACGGTATCGCCGCTGACCATCTGGTAAGCCTTGCTGCCGCCCGCGTTGCTCGTGAAATTGACGCCTTCGTCGATCAGGCCGTATAGCGTCACGGTGCTTTGCGCATGGGCCGTCAGGCCGAATCCCATGGCGCTCGCGGCCGATACGGCCGCCATCATCTTCTTCATCGTCGATCTCCAGGTGGGGACGGCCCACGCGGCGCGGTTTCCGACGGCATGCGGCGGCACCGGACACGTGTGGCAAGTCCGCTTGTCGTTAGTAAAACGAAATATAAAATGCGAAGAAGATCGGCCCGCCGCGATCGCGGCGGACCGAATGACGAACCTCGCCGGGCGCGAGGTTCCGCGTGGCGGCGGCGTTACAGCATCCGCCGCAGCACGTCGTTTTCCGGATTGCGATCGAAGAACCGGTGTTTCAGCGCGCCGAGTACATGCAGCACGATGAGTGCGAGCAACGTGTAGGCGAGCGTCCGGTGCAGCCACTGAAACGCCTCGAACCAGTGGTCGTTCTTCGGCAGCAGCTCGGGTACGCGGAAAAAGAAGAACGGCACGCCGTCGCTCTGCGTAAACGTGCTGGACATCGAGTAACCCATCAGCGGCACGATAATCGCGAGCGCGTACAGCAGGTAGTGGCCGATCTTGGCAAGCTTGCGGTCGAGCGTCGGCAGCGTGGAAGGCAGCGGCGGCAACGGCTTCATCGAACGAATCGCCAGTTGCGTGACGACCACCAGCAGCGTGAGCACGCCGAATTCCTTGTGGGTCGGGTAATACCAGTCGAACTTGGCCGGCAGGTTGTCGTCGAGCCGGACCATCGTCCAGCCGGTCCAGAGCTGCGCGCCGATCAGGACCGCCCTGACCCAGTGCAGCAGCCGAAGCGCGAGCGGGTATTTCTCCGCGGGGAATGCAATGGCCTGGTTGTCCATTTGACTTGTCTTCCTTTGAAACGACATTGCGACAGGCGGGATGCCGATCGTCGACTTCGACGTCCCGTGGCGATCTTCGTCGAACCGAGGCCGGATGGCGATGCGCACGAACCTTCGACGAAAAGTCCGTGCGCCGGGCTGCTTCCTGCGGTCAGGCGATCGCCCGCGAATCCGCGCAGCATTCCTGCAATGCCTCGCGCAGCGTCACGGCCATGAAGTCGGCTTCGCCTTGCTGCAACGTCAGCGGCGGCGACATCACCACCTTGTTGGCGATCGCCCGCACCAGCACGCCGCGCCGGCGCGCGGCATCGGCCACGCGGGCGGCGAACCCCAGGCCCGGATCGAGCGGCGTGCGGCTGGCCTTGTCGGTCACCAGGTCGAGCGCCAGCATCAGCCCCTTGCCGCGCACGTCGCCGACGGTCTCGAAGTCGGCCTTCAGCGGCAGCAATTGCTCGAGCAGCCGCTGGCCCACCCGCGCCGCGTTGCCCGGCAGATCCTCGGCCTCGACGATGTCGAGCACGGCGAGCGACGCGGCGCAGGCGAGCGGATGCCCGCTGTACGTATAGCCGTGCATGACCACGTGCGAGAAACCCGCGCCATGTTCGATCGCGTCGGCGATCCGCCCGTTGTACAGCGTCGCGCCGAGCGGCACGTAGCCGGCGGAAATGCCCTTGGCGACGCACAGGATGTCGGCGGCGACGCCCCAGCCGCGGCTGCCGAGCAGGCTGCCGGTGCGGCCGAAGCCGGTGACCACCTCGTCCGCGATCAGCAGGATGCCGTTGCGGTCGCATACGGCGCGCACGCGCGCCCAGTAATCGGCCGGCGGGACGATCAGGCCGCCGGCGCCCTGCACCGGTTCGGCGACGAACGCGGCGATGGTCTGCGGGCCGTGGAACGCGATCGTTTCCTCGAGCTGCCGGATGCAGTGCTCGACGAGTTGGTGCGGGTCGTCGCAGTTCCACGGATTGCGATAGAGCCACGGCGTGTCGAGCAGCACGCAGCCGGGCAGCAGCGGGCCGTGATTGTAATGGTAGACGCCGTTGCCGCCGATCGACGTGCCGCCCATGTGCACGCCGTGATAGCCGTTGCGCAGCGACAGGAATTTCGTGCGCGACGGCTCGCCCGCGGCGACCCAGTACTGGCGCGCCATCTTGAGCGCGGTCTCGATCGCGTCGGACCCGCCGCTGCCGAACATCACCCGTTGCATGTCTTCCTGCGCGAACATCGCGCACAGGCGGTCGGCCAGATCGTAGACGCGCGGATGGGCGACGCCGTCGAAGGTCTGGTAGTACGACAGCTCGTCCATCTGCCGGGCGATCGCACTTTTCACTTCCGGCCGGTTGTGGCCGACGTTGACGTTCCACAGGCCGCCCACCCCGTCGAGCATGCGGTGGCCGTCGACGTCGTACACGTAGTTGCCGTCGCCGCGCTCGATGATCACGGTGGGGGTCGTATGTCCGGCGGCCGCCGAGCTCATCGGATGCCAGAATCGTTTTTGACGCTTTTGATAGTCCATGGTGTCTCTCGTCTCTCTTGCGAAGTGCTTGAACAGGTTGCGGCGCGGTGCGCGCCGCGGGATCACAGGGCTGCGGTGACGATCTTTTCCTCGAGGTACGAATCGAGCGCGGCCTTCGACAGGTCGCGCCCGATCCCGCTTTGCTTGGTGCCGCCCCACGGCAGGCGTGCGTCGATCGGACTCCACGCATTGATCGCGACCGCGCCGACGTCGAGCCGCTCGGCGACGCGGTGCGCGGTGCCGACGTCCTGCGTCCACACGGAAGCGGACAGGCCGAACGGCGTGTCGTTGGCGATGCGAACGGCGTCGTCCTCGGTCTCGAACGGCATCACCATGCCGACCGGGCCGAACACTTCGTCGCGGGCGATCCGCATGCCCGGATGGACGCCGCCCAGGATCGTGGGGCGCATGAAGCAGCCGCGCGGCGGCACCTGTTCGTCGCCGGCGAGCATGACCGCTCCTTCGGCGAGCGCGCCGTCGACGAGCGCACGCACGCGCGCGAGGTGACGCGGGTTGATCAGCGCGCCCATCTGCACGCCGGGCTCCGATGGCGGACCGATGCGCATCGCCCGGGCCGCGTCGGCAAGCCGTTCCTCGAGTGCCTGGGCGATCGAGCGGTGCGCGAGCACGCGCGAGCCGGCGGCGCACGTCTGTCCCTGGTTCGCGAACATGCCGGCCATCAGCGACGGAATCGCACGGTCGAGATCGGCATCCGCGAAGACGATCTGCGCGGCCTTGCCGCCCAGTTCGAGCGTGACGCGCTTGAAGGTCTTGGCAGCCACGCCCGCGATCGCGCGGCCGACTTCGGTGCTGCCGGTGAAGCTGATCTTGTTCACGAGCGGGTGCGCGACCAGCGCGGCGCCGACTTCCGCGCCCACGCCGTGGACGATGTTGACGACCCCGGCGGGAAGGCCGGCTTCGCAGACGAGCTCACCGAGCCGGGTGATCGCCAGCGGCGTGTCTTCCGACGGCTTGACGACCACCGGGCAGCCGGCCGCCAGCGCCGGCGCGAGCTTCCACACCGCGATCATCAACGGCGCGTTCCACGGGATGATCTGGCCGGCGACGCCCACCGGCGCACGCCGTGTGTAGCTGAGCGTCGGGCAGCCCATGAAGCCGTCGGTCGGAATCGTGCGACCCTCGAGCTTGTCGGCCCAGCCGGCGAAGTAGCGCAGCGTGTCGATGCACATCGGGAGGTCCATCATGCGCATCTCGGCAAGCGGACGTCCCTGTTCGACGGCCAGCAATTCCGTCAGCGCGTTGCCGTCGCGCTCGACCAGGTCCGCCAGCCGAAGCAGCCAGCGCGCGCGGGCCGGGCCGCCGGCGCGGGCCCAGGCGTCGTCGTGCAGCGCGGCGTGCGCGGCGCGCACCGCGCGATCGACGTCTTCGGCGGTCGATGCGGGCACGGCGGCCACGTAGTCGCCGGTCGCCGGCGCCAGTTTTTCGAAGGTGCGGCCGGCCGCTGCGTCGCAATGCCTGCCGCCGATCAGATTCTGAATTTTCATCATGGTGTCCGTGTTTCCCAGGGGCGAATCGTCGGGCCGAACGGTGCGGCGGCGAGGGCGGCCGCCACCGTGCTGCTTCGACGTCGCATTCACTGTATGTCGATGAAATCGGGAGCCTTGTCCGCTATCGGCAATCGTTGCCGCGCGATCGGGCTAGGGAATACCCGTGCCGGCGCGACGCATCGCGGGGCGCGTCGGCAACAGGAGATGCTCGGGGAAGGCGCAACGAGAAGACGGTGCGGCGCGGCACCGTCCGGGCGGCGGCTACTGGGCGGCGCGCCCGAGTTCGCGATACAGGTCGGGGTCGCTGCGCTTCAACCGCAGCGCGGCGCGGATGCCGAGCGCGCCGACGGCGACGAGGAAATACGGAAACATCGCGACGAAGGTCGAATCCGATCCGCTCAGCACGGACAGGTTGCGCACGACCAGCACGAGACACGCGCCGAGCGCGATCACGCTGACGAGCGGCGCGATCAGGCGGTGCACGACGCCGGCGTCCCGATGGTCGCGCGCGAAGAACGCGATCACCGAGGCCGCCACCAGGATCTGCACCGCGATGATGCCGATCGTGGCCAGCGCGCTCATCCACGAGAACACGACCGCGAACGGGTCGAGGCGAAAGGCCGCCGATCCGGCGATGGCCGCGAGCGCGATCAGCGTCTGCACCTTGCCGGCGACGTCCGGGCAACGATGCACGGGGCACGTATGGCCGAGCTTGCGCCACAGTACGCGTTCGCGGCCCATCGCGTAGAAATAGCGCGTGATCGTGTTGTGGAACGACAGGATGGCCGCGAACAGGCTCGTGACGAGCAGCACGTTCATCGCGTCCGTCGCGATGCCGCCGAGCAGCCGGCCGCTGACGGCAAACCAGAGATTGGCCGGATCGCGCGCGGCCTGCGCGGCGATCGCGTGCTCGCCCCACGCCTCGACGATCGCCCACGACGACAGCGCGTAGAACGCCATGATGAGGATCACGGCCAGGTAGGTGGCGCGCGGAATCGTGCGCTTCGGGTCGCGCGCCTCCTCGGAGAAGATTGCCGTCGCCTCGAAGCCCATGTACGAGCCGAGCACGAACACGAGCGCGGTACCGAGCCCGGGCGCGAACACCATCGCGGGGCTGAACGGTTTCGCGCTGAAGCCGCCGGTGCTCGCACCGTGCACGACGATCGCGAGATCGAGCAGCATCACGATCGCGATTTCGCCGATCATCAGCATGCCGAGCAGCCGGCCGCTGAACTCGATGCGCCGTGCGCCGCAGAAGTGGACCGCGACGACGCACGCGAGCGCGAACGCCCACCACGGCACGTCGACGCCATAGTGCCGCTGGATGCTGTCGTTCAGGAAGAAGCCGAACATGCAGTAGATCGCGATCTGCACCGCGTTGTACGCGACGATCGCGACGAATGCGCCGCCCACGCCGGCAGGGCGCCCGAGCCCGTTCGCGATGTATGCGTAGAACGCGCCCGCATTGGAGATGTGCCGGCTCATCGCGGCATAGCCGATGCTGAAAATCAGGTACATCACGCCCGCCAGCACGAATACGCCGGGCACGCCGGGGCCGTTGCCGAGCGAGAACGCCGCGGGTGTCGCGCCGACCATCGCGGTGAGCGGCGCGGCCGCGGCGACGACGAAGAAGACGATGTGTGAGAGTCCGACGGCGTTCTTGCTGAGCCCCGCTTCGGACCGGGGTGACGATTCGTTCATGAGTAGTCCCGCTGGCCGGATCGTGCGTCAGGAGTCGACACCGGCATGCCTGATCGATAGCCCCGTGCCGCGCGCCGATCCTGACGAGCCGGCAAGCGATGCCGACGTTCGCCGACGCCACGGGTGTGCGCTTGGACGGCCGCTCGATGCGGTGCAGCGCATGCGAGCCGGCCGACGACAAAATTTACGGTGCCGAAAAAACGGGCGTTGTCCGTTATCGGCAATCCGCACGTGTCGGCCGGCCGGGGGATTACCCGGATGCGGCGCCGCCATGCGTCTGCCGCAGGCTCAGCTCAGGCGCGGCGTGTGCGACGGCAGCTCGTGGAAATGCTGCTGGTAGTACGCGGAGAAACGTCCGAAGTGGCAAAAGCCGAATTGCGCTGCCGCGTCGCCGATCCGTATCGTCTCGGGTGTCGTCATCAGGAAGCGGCGCACGGCGTTCAGCCGGATCGAGCGCAGATAGGCGGTCGGCGTGGTGCCGACCACGTTCTGGAAGCTGTATTGCAGCGTGCGGCGGCTGATGCGGAGGTGGTGACAGAGATCGAGGACCGTCGGTACGTCGTCGGATTCCAGCGCGATTTCCTGGCTGCGGCGCACGATGTAGCTCTGCGTCGATGCCGACGGCAGCGCACCCGCATCCGGGTCGTCGGACTGTACGAGATCGAGCAGGATGCCGACCACACTGTGCGCGAGCACACGTTCGTCGAACGCATCGCGTGCGGTGAGCGAACCGCTGTCGAGCGCCTGGCAAAGCACGCGCTCGAGGCCGTTCAGTGCATTGCCGTAGCGTGCGGGCGAGATCGGCAGCACCGGCTGCTTCAGGATGCGGGCGGGGAGGTTCGCGAGTTCGTCCAGCTCGCGGTCGGCCGTGAGCGTGCGGTCGATCGTGAACGCGAGCACCTCGGTGTCGCACGGCAGATGGGCGACGAACTCCTCGCCGCCGCGCAGGGTCAGCAGGCTCGGACACTCGACGGCGCGCCCCTGGACCACGGGCGCGACCGCACTGGCGATCGGCAGCGCGAAGCAGAGCCGGTTGCGCGGCGCGAGGCCGTGCTGCATCACGCGCTGGTTGATGCGTTCGCGAAAGACGTGAAAACGCTGGCCCGCGACCTGGCGCAGCGTGGTCGTGGCGGTGCCCGGACTGATCTGGTCGTAGTGCTGCGACCAGTTCACGATCGCCTGGGAATGGAGGAACACATCCGAGAAGCACAGTGTTTCAGCGCGCAGGTTCATGGCGTGGCGAATGCATCCCGTTTCAAATTCGATCCCGGCCGAAGCCGGCTCATGCTGCCCGGGTGCGGGCAGCGCGGCTCGTCCCGCAGACGATCATATCCAGAAAAAAACACCGGGTGACCCGATCGAAAACCCGTTGACCCTCGTCGAGCGAGCACGTCGCGGAGGGCGACGGAGCGTAACCGAACCGAAAGAAATGCGGGGGTGCCGGACAATATCGACAAGCGACCGTCGTTGGCGATCAGGTTTTTTAAAATCTCATTATAAGGGATTGTATTTATTTATAAGGTCGGGTTTGCACATGGTGTTGCGCGAGGTCTTGCAACGAGGGGAAAGCGGCCAATAAGATCGGAATATGTTGCTTTTTTCTTACAAAACTGACGACTGCGGATTTGGCGACGTGGTGCCTAACGGGTCAGCGCCCTCTCTCGTGTTAACTACCAATAAATCCCGAAATACGGGATTAGTATAATTGTCTCGCTACGCCTCGCTTGCTCGTGACGCATGTCCACATACCGGGAGCGGTCCATGTCCGAGTCACCCCCTGCCGTCTTGTATCGTCGGATCGCGCTGCGCGTGATTCCGTTTCTGTTCGTCTGTTACGTGATCAACTTCGTCGATCGCGTCAACATCGGGTTCGCCAAGCTGCAGTTCCTGCAGGATCTCGGCTTGAGCGAAGCCGTATTCGGCTCCGCGACGGCCATCTTCTTCATCAGTTACGCCGCATTCGAGGTGCCGAGCAATCTGGTGCTGTCGCGCATCGGCGCGAGCCGCACGCTCATGCGAATCATGGTGCTGTGGGGCCTCTGCACGGTGGCGCAGATGTTCGTGACCGGGAGCGTGTCGCTGTACGTGGTGCGCTTTCTGCTCGGCGCCGCCGAGGCCGGCTTCTTTCCGGGCCTGATCCTGTACCTGTCGTACTGGTTTCCGGATACGGTGCGCGCCCGTGTCAACAGCGTGCTGCTGCTCGCCGTTCCTGTAGCCGGGATGATCGGCGGACCGCTGTCCGGCTGGATCATGGCGCACCTGCAGGACACGATGGGGTTGCGCGGATGGCAATGGCTGTTCCTGATCGAGGGATTGCCGGCCATCGCGCTCGGGCTGGTCGCGCCGCGGATGCTGAGCGACCGGCCGGAGCAGGCGGCATGGCTGTCGCCGCCGGAGCGGCAGGCGCTCTTGCGCGATCTGGACGCGGAGCGGGCCTCGGCCGTGGTCGGCCATGGCCGGGTGGGCGTGCTCGACATCGTTCGCAACGGTCGGGTGCTGGGCCTTGCTGCGATCTATTTCTGCGTCTACGTCGGCATGGGTACGGTGACGTTCTGGTCGCCCACGGTGCTGAAGGCGGCCGGGGTGTCGAGTATCTCGGGAATCGGTTGGTTGTCCGGACTGATTTCCGTGTTCACGATGATCGGCAACGTGGCGATCGCATGGAGTTCCGACCGATACGGCGAGCGCCGGTGGCATGCGGTGGTGTGCATGCTCGTCACCGCCTGCAGTCTGCTGCTCCTGCGCTTCTCGGTCGGTCACGTATGGATCACCGTGGCCTTGCTTGCGATCGCGCAGCTGTGCGCGTTCACCGTGCCGATCGTGTTCTGGACGATTCCGGCTGCGCAACTGACCGGCCGGGCGGCGGCGGCGGGCATCGCGGTGATCAGCATGCTGGGTTCGCTCGGCGGCGCGTTCAGTTCGTGGCTGGTCGGCGTCCTGTTTGCGCGGACCGGCGCGCCGTATGCCGGGTTCGGGGTGGTCGCGGGGCTGCTGGTGGTCGGCGCGGTGCTGGTGACGAGCCTGGTGCCGCGCACGCTGCCGGCGCGCCGCACGGCCAGCGAACGGGCCGCGTTGCAGGGCGTTGAATAGCGCATTGCCGGCGCCCGTGCTCGCCAACGCGTGCCGGCGCCGGCACGCGATCAATCCGGATCGGCTTTCAGGCCACCCTCGATCCAGCGCGCTTCGGACGCGCGAAGATGCGCGCGAATCGCCGTCTGGGCCGCAATCGGGTCGCCGGCCTGCAGCGCGAGCAGCACGTCCTCGTGCTCGCGCACGGCGGCGGTCCAGGTCTGTGGATTCTCGGCGTGGCCGCGCATGGCGGCCGCGATCGGGTCGTGGCGGCTGTCGAACAGCTCGCCGACGAAGCGGGTGAGCACCGAATTGCCGGCGGCTTCCGCGATCAGCATGTGGAACTGCCGGTCGGCTTCGACCGGCGATTTGCCGGCCTCCGCGAGCCGCTTCATGCGCTGAACGGTGCGGCGCAGGCGCTCGAGCATCGCGGCCGTCATCCGCGCGGCGGCCAGCGCGGCGACGCTGCCTTCGACGGCCGCGCGGGCCTGCATCAATTCCGACGGACTGTCGCCGAGCGTGGCCATCGGGCCGACGTCGTCGGCCGCCGTGTCGCGCACATAGACGCCGGAGCCCATCCGGATTTCGATCTGGCCGCCGATTTCCAGCGCGATCAACGCTTCGCGCAGCGACGGGCGCGATACGCCCAGCGTCAGCGCCAGCTCGCGCTCCGGCGGCAGCCGCTCGCCGATCGCGAATTCGCCCTGACGAATCAGCGCGACGATCTGGGCCGCGACCGATTGGTAAAGCCGCTTGGGTTCTGTCGATTTCATTCGATGGATCGGGATCAAGGCGCTTTTGGCGCAAGCGCGTGTCGCGGAGTCTATCACGCTTGCTGTATCGCCCCGTGCAGCGGCGCGTTCATTCGGATGTCCGGGTTTTCACCATTGGTAAGATCAGATGTGAATAGTTAAATTGGCTTGACCAAAACGGGTTTGATTGCTGTAATTCATCCAAATTGGACTGACCAGGTCGTGTCGAGGTCGATCCACCCCAAGGAGACGCAATGGCAATGCCTCGCAATCTGCCCGGTCAGGCCGCGCCCGACGAAGCCGACCAGGAGATCCTGCGCCTGGACGGGATTCGCAAGCGCTTCCCGGGCGTCCTCGCGCTCGACGGGATTCGCCTCGACCTGCGCCGCGGCGAGGTACATGCGGTGTGCGGCGAAAACGGCGCGGGCAAATCGACGCTGATGAAGATCATCAGCGGCCAATACCTGCCCGACGAGGGTGCCGTTCACTATCGCGGCGCGCCGGTGCGGTTTCGTTCGGCCTCCGAAGCGCAGGCGGCCGGCATCTCGATCATCCACCAGGAACTCAATCTCGTCCCGCACCTGAGCGTGGCGGAGAACCTGTTCCTTGCGCGCGAGCCGCGGCGCGGGCCGTTCGTCGACACGAAACGCATGAACGCGGACGCGGCGCGCTGCATCGCGCGCATCGGCCTGAACGTCGCGCCGACGACGAAGGTCGGCGTGCTGTCCATCGCGCAGCAGCAGATGGTCGAGATCGCGAAGGCGCTGTCGCACGATGCGCGCGTGCTGATCATGGACGAGCCCACGTCGTCGCTGACGGAAGCGGAAACGGTGCAGTTGTTTCGCATCATCGAGGAGCTGCGCGCCGACGGCGTGGCGATCCTGTATATCTCGCACCGGCTCGACGAAATGGCGCAGATCGTCGATCGCGTGACGGTGCTGCGCGACGGGCGTCACATCTCGACGGATGATTTCGCCGACGTGAGCATCGACGACATCGTCGCGCGCATGGTGGGGCGGACGCTCGACGACGCCTATCCGTCCCGGCAATCGGTGCCGACCGACGAGGTGCTGCTCGACGTGCGGGACCTGCGTCGCGACGGCGTGTTCGGGCCGGTGTCGTTCGCGCTGCGCCGTGGCGAGATCCTCGGTTTCGCGGGATTGATGGGCGCCGGGCGCACCGAGATCGCACGCGCGATCTTCGGCGCGGACCGCCCCGATGGCGGCACGATCGCGCTGCACGGCCGGCCCGTGACGATCCGCTCGCCGCGCGAGGCGATCCGGCACGGCATTGCGTACCTGTCGGAGGACCGCAAGAAAGAGGGGCTCGCGCTGCCGATGCCGGTCGCGGCGAATCTCACGCTCGCGAACGTGCGCGGCATCGCGTCGCGTTTCGGATTCCTGCGTTTCGACGACGAGATCGACGTGGCGCGCCGCTACGTGCAGGACCTGGCGATTCGCACGCCGTCCGTGCACCAGCGCGTGCGCAACCTGTCCGGCGGCAACCAGCAGAAGGTCGTCATCGGCAAATGGCTGTACCGCGGCTCGAAGATCCTGTTCTTCGACGAGCCGACGCGCGGGATCGACGTCGGCGCCAAATTCGCCATCTACGGGCTGATGGACCGGCTCGCCGCCGACGGCGTCGGCGTGGTGCTGATCAGTTCGGAACTGCCGGAGCTGCTCGGCATGACCGACCGGATCGCCGTTTTTCACGAAGGTCGAATGACCGCCATTCTCGATACGAAACACACCAGTCAGGAGGAGATCATGCACTACGCGTCGGGGCGTTCCCATGCTTGAAATGACATCCGATCGAAGCCAGGCCGACGAACGGGCGGCGCGACAGCGGCGGCGCGACCTGATCCAGAAGTTCGCGGCGCTGGGCAGTCTCGTCGTGCTCGTGTTCGCGTTCTCGATATCGAGCGCGGCGTTCTTCTCGGTCGACAACCTGATGACCGTCGGCCTGCAGGTCACGTCCATCGCCTATCTGGGGGTGGCCGCCACCTGCGTGATCATCACCGGCGGCATCGACCTGTCGGTCGGCTCGGTGCTCGCGCTGGCCGGTGTCTGTGCCGCGCTGCTGGTCAAGGCCGGCGTGCCGGTGCCCGCGGCGATGGCGGCCGGCATCCTGGTCGGCGCGCTGTGCGGGCTCGTCAACGGCATCTGCGTGACGCAGATGGGCCTGCCGCCGTTCATCGCGACGCTCGGCATGATGCTCGTCGCGCGCGGCATCGCGCTCCAGATCACCGGTGCCCGGCCGGTATCGGATCTCGGCGACGCGTTCGGCGCGCTCGGCAACGGCGCGCTGCTGCGGATCTCACGGATCGGCGCGGACGGCTTCCCCGACACGACCTTTCCCGGCATTCCGTATCCGGTCGTGATCATGGTCGTGCTGTTCGTCGTGGTGTCGGTCCTGCTGTCGAGAACGTCGCTCGGCCGTCATATCTACGCGGTCGGGTCGAACGCGGAAGCCGCGCGGCTGTCGGGCGTGAACGTGCCGGGCGTGAAGCTGTTCACCTACGTGCTGTCCGGCGCGCTCGCGGGCGTGACCGGCTGCGTGCTGATGTCGCGGCTCGTCACCGGGCAGCCGAACGAAGGGGTGATGTACGAGCTCGACGCGATCGCCAGCTCGGTCATCGGCGGCACGTCGCTGATGGGCGGCGTCGGCACGATTTCCGGCACGGCGATCGGCGCGTTCGTGATCGGCGTGCTGCGCAACGGCCTGAACATGAACGGCGTGTCGAGCTTCATCCAGCAGATCATCATCGGCGTCGTGATCCTCGGCACGGTGTGGATCGACCAGTTGCGCAATCGCCGGCCCTGACCGGCAGCAAGCAGTCCCTACCAACGAGAAGCGGAGCGAGACATGAACAAATCCATCCTGCTGGCGGCATCGGCGTGCGTGTTCGCGGTGTGCAGCAGCGGCGCGTATGCGGCGGGCGGCGAGATCGCGGTGATCGTCAAGACGGTCAATTCGAACTACTGGCAGAACGTGCAGAAAGGTGCGAAGGCGGCGCTCGACGGCGCCAAGGGCTACACGATGACGTTCCAGGGCCCGGCGGCCGAGTCGGACATCAGCGGGCAGGTCAACATGGTCGACAACGCGGTCACGCGTCACGTGGCGGGCATCGTGCTCGCGCCGTCCGATCCCGATGCGCTCGTGCCCGCGATCAAGAAGGCGTGGGAAGCGCACATTCCCGTCGTGCTGATCGACTCGGCCATCGCCGACGCCGGCAAGCCGTACTACCAGGCGTTCCTGTCGACCGACAACGAGAAGGCGGGCGCACTGTGCGCGAAGGCGCTGATCGACCGCGTCGGGCAGTCCGGCAAGATCGCGATCATGTCGTACGTGCCGGGCGCGGGGTCCGAGGTCAGCCGCGTCGGCGGATTCCGCAAGTACATCGAGAGCCATTCGAAGCTGCAGGTCGTCGGCCCGTACTACTCGCAGTCGCAAATGGCGACCGCGCTGAACCAGACGACCGACGTGCTGTCGGCGAACCCGGACCTGAAGGGCATCTTCGGCGCGAACGAGCCGACCGCGGTCGGGATGGGCCGGGCGCTGAAGCAGTCGGGCAAGGCGGGCAAGGTGGTGGCGATCGGGTTCGACGGCAACGAGGACCTGCAGGGCTTCGTGCGCGACGGCACCGTGCAGGCGATCGCCGTGCAGGGCTCGTGGCAGATGGGGAACCAGGGCGTGCGCACGGCGCTCGACGTGATCGAGCGCAAGCCCGCGCCGAAGCTGATCGATACCGGCGTCGTGATGGTCGACAAGCAGAACCTCGATTCGCAGGCGGCGAAGAACGTCCTGTACTGATCGCCGTGTCTCTTTCCCGCAACCAGTCACGCCTCATGAACGCAAACGATACGCGCACCTTGCCGCGCAGCGGGCTGACGGTGTCCGCGCTCGGCCTCGGCTGCTCGCAGCTCGGCGGCCTTTATCGGCCGATGTCGGCCGCCGATGCCGCAGCCCTCGTCGATGCCGCGTGGGCGGCCGGCCTGCGCTATTTCGACACCGCGCCGTATTACGGCTACACGCTGTCCGAGCGGCGCGTGGGGGCGGGGCTCGCCGCGCGCGAGCGCGGCGCCTTCACGCTCAGCACGAAGGTCGGGCGGCTGATGCGCGCCGACGCGAGCGTGCGGCCGGGCGACGACGGCTGGGCCGAGCCGCTGCCGTTCCGGCCGGTCTACGACTACAGCTACGACGGCATCATGCGCTCGTACGACGACAGCCGGCAACGGCTCGGGCTCGCGCGGATCGACATGCTGTACGTGCACGACATCGGCGCGATGACGCATGGCGATCGTCACGCGCACTACTGGGCGCAGTTGACCCGCGGCGGCGGGTTTCGCGCGCTGGAGGCGCTGCGCTCGGGCGGCGAGATCGGCGGGTTCGGTCTCGGCGTGAACGAATGGGAAGTCGCGGCCGACGCGTTGAACGAAGCGGCGCTCGACGCGGTGCTGCTGGCCGGCCGCTACACGCTGC
>Ga0058696_1000051_pt1 | contig 43006 bp, 41 predicted proteins | sample AgamicMgSfrz_FD_55077 | JGI IMG/M metagenome (GOLD analysis project Ga0058696, IMG submission 55077) | Agave microbial communities from Guanajuato, Mexico - Mg.Sf.rz | ecosystem: Host-associated > Plants > Phyllosphere > Phylloplane/Leaf | place: Guanajuato, Mexico | collected 2012-05-30 | reverse complement strand
GCGGCAAAAAGCTTATCGAGTCAGGCAAACTTGCTGATAAATTCATGGAAGTAACAAACATAAGAAACAGCCGCATGTTTTAATCGCGGCTGTTTTCTATTAATAAATTGGCAGACCATACTGCAAGCTGCTCCATCAGCCTTGCTTTTTCCTGCGCCAGCTGCTTTATACGGTGACCATTCGCCCCAGAAGGATGAGGGAAACCAGAAAGACACGGTTGCTTAATTATATTAGCTGAAGCTAGCTCTCTTATAATCTCATCAACCTTTTTTCCTAACGGAATGATTAAAGAGCTGTCAGGCAGCTGCTGTAATTCCTCTGGAAATATGGAGAAAAGATAAGGATGGAGGAGCTTGCTGTGCTGCATAGAAGGATTATGCCCTGTATAGTTCTGATCTTTATAAAATACAGGATATTTAAGAAGGGAAGTAGTATGCAACAAATTCCGTTTGTCTGCAAATAAATCAGATACACTATTTAAGCCTAATGCAGTTTGAAGACCAATTTCATTTAACATAGTGATTAAATTTACCCGCATAGACCCAATAAAACTGGCAGATTGCTTTGTAAGCTTTAGTTTTTTCATTAAGCTCATTTGTTTGTACGATAGAAAAGCTTCATAAGCTGTTTTCATTTGCAGCCAGCCAGGAGTAATTCCGACAAGGATAATAATTGCGTGCTTGTTTACATAATCATTATGTGGTGCATAATACATAGCAAGATCATTTTCAGCAGCAATTTGGAATGAGTTTGTTATAAGATCATTTTTTGTGAGTGATTTATCAATAGGCAGCCTGTTTATTGCTGGCAAATATTCATGTATTAACATTAGTAAACTCCTTAATATAAGATCTATTTTTATTTATTATGCCAGAAGATGTGAAATGCAGGAGCATAAGAAGGAATAATTGCCGTCTTACTTTTTTTATTTTTCTAGTTTACATAATATATATTATAACAAGCAAAGCGAATATTCATAAATCCTGTCTCAATTCTAAGTATACTTTAAATAGTGAGACAGAATAGAAAAATTTATGAAATAACTTATATATTTATAATGTCATCTTTTAGAATTAATTAACGATTTTAAAACTTGTTTTGCTTGTATTTAGTTCTTCAGTATTCGTTTTATAAGTATTCATACTGTTTGCGTACTTACCATAAATTCTCGTTTAATTTGCTATTATTTATTATCATTTAATTCATCATAAGTAATCATTAATGTCTATTTTTTTATATAATGAAAGCGCTTTTCATAATAAAAAAGCAACTAAACATAATTTTGTATGTCTAGTTGCTTTTTTTATTTTACAGCTATTTTGGCTGCTTGCCTTCTTTCCACAAACAGGAATACTTTTTTCATAATAATTGGTACTAAAAATAATATAAATAACAGCCTAAACAATTGGTATGTGGTAATAATCGCCAAATCAGCTTGAACTGCCTGACCTAGCAAGGCCATTTCCGCCATTCCCCCTGGTGCCAGCCCTATAAATGCTGTTAACAGCGATATATTCTCTTCTATTCCCAGTAAAATTGCTGCGAGTACAAAGGAAAAACCAACTAGTACAATCGAAGAGATTATGGAAACTGCTAAAAAACGCGGTTTATTTTCTATTTCGCCGAATTTCATCTGCATGCCTAAATCAATNCCGATCATCACCTGTGCTACACTAATGACTATAGGTGGAATTGTTGGTACTTCAACACCAACTAGCATTAGCACTCCAATGAAAATAAGCGGGCCAAGCATAAATGGAGTTGGAAACTTACATTTTTTCGCGATGATTCCAGCTGCGTATGCAATGGCAATAAACACTATAAACAGCCAATTCACACCACCAGCACTAGTGCTTGTTATAGCGGTATTGCCAGCATGCAAAATTGGGCTGTAAACGATAAAAGGCACTAACATTATCACGGTCATAATCCGGCTTACTTGGATAATGGTAACAACGGTAAGATCTATCCCCTTTATTTCTGAGCTGATAGCCACCATTTGTGTTAAGCCGCCAGGAATACTGCCTGCAATGGTTGATTTTAGGTTACTGTGTGTAAGCTTATTTGTCACAACTGCAAGCAGCAAGCTAAATAGTACTAATCCTATCGTCATAAACAGCATGGATGGCAAATGTGTAACCATATCCAGCAGTGTTTGTTTATTAAAATTTTCTCCGATTGTATAACCGATTGGGATCAGTGAGTATGTGCGAAAGGAGAATGGAAGTTTTGGAGTTTGCTTGGTGAGTTTAATAAAGGCAAGTGTGCCAATCATTGCACCGAGAAGCCAGGCTAACGGTAGATGAAACAAATAAAAAAGCATTCCGCCAATGATTGCTGATGCTAACATTTTATAAAATGACATTCCATATCCCTTCTTGCTAATTTAATAGATGTATATACATAATATACTATCATAAAAATTAGTTGGGTTTTCGAAATAATATTTTATGATTATTAAAAAGCTGTTCATCCACCCATTAACTTGTTTGGATGAACAGTTAATAACTTAATTACCTTTTTTGCTGATTTCTTTTACTTTTATTTTTTCCAGTTTCCAGCTGTCACCCTTGCTTGTCCACACTGTTTCCAGATAGGCAATCCTATCAACAGACGCAATGCCGCTAATGATCTGTTTGCCTTCCAGTGCTAACTTTTGCTTATAGCTAGACGTTTTTAACTGCGTAAAAGGGCTGATAATCAGTTCGGTGGACTCATTTAAATGTCCATTTTGATATAATCCTAATTGTTCATATGTATTTTTTCGTTCATATAAGTCAAAATTATACGTTTTAATCCCTTCTATCACTAACTCTGCCTTATAATCTTCTTTAAAGCTGCTCGTCATTACTGGTAGTTCTGGCATGGCAGCTTCCTTTATGTTAGAACCGTCGTAGTCATAAATAGCAAATCTCTTTTTACTGCCTCGTTCCGTCTCAGATAATGTTAAAAACATTTCATCAGTTCCGTCACTATCAAGATCGACTAGTTTAAGCTGTGGATTAAATCCTCCATCGACTTCCTGCTCTAATTTTTGCTCATTGTTCTCTGACACTTGAATAGTCAGTTTTGTATAAAAGTCATTTTCTTCTTCTGATACAATCCCTTTTAGTGTTAAGGTTTCTGGCTTCCCATCACCATTTAAGTCTTTCTGCTCTTGAAGAAGATTCTTTTCTTGATCTTCATTTTCCAATGCGTAAGCACCTGTTATCGCATTTAATGACATGAAAAAAAATGCGGTGAAGGCGAATAATAGTTCTTTTCTCATTTTTATCCCTCCAGCTAATATCCCATTATTAAATATCATCTCCAATAATGGAAAAAACATGTAAGGAAGGAAAGAAAAAAATCCTTCACCGTCGATTGGTGAAGGATTTTTTTCTTATGATTCAACAGGCTTTGTTAGCCAAGCTAAAATGACTTTGCCGGCTTCACTTTCATCAATTACAAAAGATCCGTTTGAATAGCGGTCATTGAATCGAATCGATTCAACTTGAACTTCTTCAACTTGTCCTTTTTCAGTTTGAATATGAACTGTATCTGTTTTACCTGCAATAAACATGTTGACTATACGATGCGGATTTGCTTTAAGCTCTCTGAGCATCACTACTCCACGCTTTGCTCTGCCGCCATTTTCAAACTCTGTTAATTTCATTTTCTTGACAGAGCCACGCTGTGTCATGATGACAACAGATTCATTTGTTTCATGGGTAATGATTTGTCCTGAAACAACATAATCATCCTCTTTTAAACTTATCCCTTTAACACCAGATGCTCTTGCTCCGACAATGTTAACTTCTTCTTCATGAAAGCGGAGTGCGTAGCCGAAGTGCGTAGCGATTATGACGCCCTTATTGCCGTCCGTCAGCACAACATCTACTACTTCGTCTTCGCCTTTAAGATTTAGTGCAACAAGCGGCTTGCTGTAACGCTGTGCTTTGTAGCTCGCTAATTCAGTCTTTTTCGCCATTCCATTTTTCGTAAAGAACAACAAATATTTGCCTTCATCAAAGCTTTTAACTGGTATTGCATGAATGATGCTTTCATTCCTGTCTATTGGAATAATATTAGATATATGCTGACCAAGATCTTTCCAGCGGATATCTGGCAGCTCGTGTACAGGGCAATATAAGTAATTTCCTTTATTCGTGAACAGTAATACCACTTCTGTTGTATTAACATCCAATTTGGCAAGGATGCGATCCGAATCCTTCATGCCGAAGTCCTGACCATTGCTTGCTGCAAAGGAGCGCTGGCTGGTCCGCTTCACATAGCCTTCTTTCGTTACAGTCACGATTACGTCTTCACTGCCGACAAGAACTTCCAGATTAATCTTGATTTCCTCAATTTCTGCCTGAATAACTGTTCTTCTATCAGAAATAAAGCGCTTCTTCACATCTTTTAATTCTTTTTTGATAACAGACAGAAGTTTTTTCTCACTTGAAAGAATGGCACTCCATTCCTCAATTTTTTTTGCGAGTTCTTCTGCTTCTGCTCTCAGTGCTGTAATATCTGTATTTGTAAGCCTATAAAGCTGCAAGGAAACAATTGCTTCTGCTTGGGCTTCAGAGAATTGGAAGGATGAAATCAAGTTATCCTTCGCGTCCCGTTTGTCTTTGGACGCACGAATTGTCGCAATTACCTCATCTAAAATAGACAACGCCTTAATAAGACCATCCACAATATGCTGTCTTTCTTTAGCTTTTTGCAGGTCATATTGGGATCTTCTTGTGACAACATCCTTTTGATGCTCAATATAAGCATCTAAAAGCTCAATAATTCCCATCAGCTTAGGACGTTTATTATGAATAGCAACCATATTGAAGCTGTAAGTAATTTGAAGATCTGTATTCTTGTATAGATAGTGAAGAATACCAGATGCGTCTGCATCCTTCTTCAGCTCAATGACAATACGCAAGCCTGTGCGGTCTGTTTCGTCACGGACCTCTGAGATGCCCTCCACCTTGCGATCAAGCCTGATTTCATCCATTTTTTTCACTAAATTGCTTTTGTTTATTTCATAAGGTATTTCTGTAACGACAATTTGCTGTCTGCCGCCTCGAATATCCTCAATGTCTGCTTTTCCTCTGACAATAATTTTGCCTTTTCCTGTTTCATAGGCTTTTTTAATGCCGTCTACACCCTGAATAATACCGCCTGTCGGAAAGTCTGGGCCCTTGATATGCTCCATGATATCATCTACAGTCGCATTCGGGTTATCCATTCTTACGATAACACCATCAATGACCTCGCCTAAGTGATGCGGCGGGATATCTGTTGCGTATCCGGCAGAGATTCCTGTAGAGCCGTTCACAAGCAAGTTCGGGAACTTCGCCGGGAGCACAGTTGGTTCACTTGATGTGTCATCAAAGTTCGGAATGAAATCGACTGTTTTCTTGTCAATATCTTTCAGCAATTCTGATGATATTGCTGAAAGTCTTGCTTCCGTATAACGCATTGCCGCAGGAGGATCGCCGTCGATACTACCATTATTACCATGCATTTCAATAAGTAGATTTCTGACCTTCCATTCCTGGCTCATACGCACCATCGCTTCGTACACAGAACTGTCTCCATGTGGATGGTAGTTACCGATAACGTTACCGACAGTCTTCGCAGATTTCCTGAAGTTCTTGTCATGTACATTTCCATCTACATGCATAGCATATAAAATCCGGCGCTGAACTGGCTTCAAGCCGTCGCGGGCATCTGGCAACGCCCGCTCCTGAATGATGTATTTACTATAACGTCCAAAGCGATCACCGAGAACGTCCTCTAAAGGTAAATCACGAAATTGTTCCATCGAACTCATGATTCATCCCCCTCCTCTGCAACCACAATATTTTCATTTTCTAATATATTGCCTTCCTCTTCCAATCCGAAAGCAACGTTTGACTCAATCCATTTACGTCTAGGCTCTACCTTATCGCCCATCAATGTGGTGATGCGGCGTTCAGCCCTGGCTATATCATCAATTTTGACTCGGATTAACGTCCTGGTTTCAGGATTCATCGTTGTATCCCAAAGCTGATCAGCATTCATCTCGCCTAACCCTTTATAACGCTGAAGGACATAGCCTTTGCCGACCTTTTTGATAGCATCCTGCAAATCATCATCGCTCCATGAATATTCGATAACTTCTTTTTTGCCTGAACCTCTGCTTACCTTGTAAAGCGGCGGCAAAGCGATATACACTTTTCCGGCTTCTACAAGCGGCTTCATATAGCGATAGAAGAATGTAAGCAGCAACACTTGGATATGCGCACCATCCGTATCAGCATCTGTCATGATGATGACTTTGTCGTAATTAGAGTCCTCTACATTGAAATCCGCTCCGACACCTGCACCGACTGCATGGATAATGGTGTTGATTTCTTCGTTTTTGAAGATATCAGACAGCTTTGCTTTTTCGGTATTGATGACTTTACCTCTTAAAGGCAGAACTGCTTGGAACCGTCTATCTCTTCCTTGTTTGGCAGAGCCGCCGGCAGAATCACCCTCAACAAGATAAAGCTCGTTTTTCAGCGGATTTTTTGACTGCGCAGGAGTCAGTTTTCCTGAAAGCACCGTCTCGCCGCGCTTTCTTTTTTTGCCGCTGCGTGCCTCTTCCCGTGCCTTTCGCGCTGCTTCTCGTGCTTGATAAGCTTTGATGGCTTTTTTGATAAGAAGCGTGCTCGTCTCAGGATTTTCCTCAAAGAAGTAGGCCATATGTTCAGATACGACTGCATCGACAGCGCTTCTTGCTTCACTTGTACCTAGCTTACCTTTCGTCTGCCCTTCAAATTGCAATAAGTTTTCCGGTACGCGGACAGAAACAATCGCAGACAAACCTTCNCGAATGTCAGATCCGTCCAGATTCTTATCTTTTTCCTTAAGCAGGGAGACCTTTCGCGCATACTCATTAAACATCCTTGTCATTGCCGTCTTGCTCCCGGCTTCATGTGTTCCCCCGTCTTTCGTGCGGACGTTGTTGACAAATGAGAGAACATTTTCTGAGTAGCCGTCATTGAATTGAAAAGCAAACTCCACTTCAATACCGTTGCTTTCCCCTTCGAGACTTATGACAGGATGCAGCGTATCTTTTTCTTCATTCAAATACTCTACGAATGCTTCAATACCATTTTCATAATGGAATACAGCTTGTACGTCATTGCGCTCATCTATTAATTCGATTTTAAGGCCTTTTAATAAAAAGGCAGATTCTCTAAGTCTTTCTGAAAGCGTTTCAAAATTATAAGTAGTTGTAGAGAAGATGGTAGGATCCGGCTTAAAGTGTATAGTCGTACCACTTTGATTGGTTTTCCCTAGCTTCTCAAGCGTAGTAACTGGCTTTCCTCCATCTTCAAAACGCTGTTCATATGTGAAACCGTCCCTTTTTATCTTAACGACAACCCACTCGCTCAAGGCGTTGACAACAGAAGCACCGACACCATGCAAACCACCGCTCGTCTTGTAGCCTCCTTGTCCAAACTTACCGCCTGCATGCAGGATGGTGAAGATTACTTCAGGTGTCGGCTTGCCGATTTTATGCATTCCTGTCGGAAGACCTCTTCCTTTATCCTGTACACTAATGGAATTATCTTTATGGATTTTAACGATGATTTCTTCACCGAATCCGGCCAATGCTTCATCGACAGCATTATCTACTATTTCATATACAAGATGATGTAATCCTCTTGAATCCGTGCTGCCAATATACATGCCGGGACGCTTTCTAACGGCCTCTAGCCCTTCCAGCACCTGGATAGCATCATCATTATAGTCAAATGGTTGTTGATTTTTCGCCACAGACATACCCCTTTCACCTCAAAAACACGACATATTATCTTTTTATGTAGCATGTCGAACAATTGTTTATGTATTCGTCTATAATTTCATTTATCCTCTTTGTTTAAGGATTATTTTTCTTTTATCTTTTTGCCATCTATAGTGGACGAAGTACACTATTTTATGCATATGATAAAAAAACGTTTAGAAATAGAACGTTTGTTCTAATCATATAATAGTAGCATTTTTTCTACAAGCATATTGATATATCGACTTATTTTCTGAAAATAAGTCGTTTAAATTCAATATTATACCAAGAAAGCGAAAAGAGAAAAGCTTTTTTATTAGGTTTCTTATACGCATCTTAATTATGTTAACACATATTTCTCATAAAAAAAACGCTAACTGCCGTTTCTACAGCCAGCTGATCTCTGCAAAGCTCCATTCAAAAATGAAAAAACGGATGCAAATAAGGTAGATTCCAGACCGCTGATAATGAGGGTCAAGTAACCTTATTTCATCCGTTTTTAAGCTTATTTTGTTAAAGCATGCTCTACTTTAATACAGCGGTCCATAATTACTGTATAACCTTTTTCTTTTAGTGTGTTAAAAGTTTCTTCATGAACGAGCCCTAATTGTGCCCAAAAGACATCAGCGTCGATTTTTTCAAATTGTTCTGCAACCTCTGGAAGAAACTCAGATCTTCTAAAGACATTGACGATATCAACATGCTCTTTTATGTCTGTTAGGCTTTTATATGCTTTTTTCCCTAATACTTCATCAACTGTAGGGTTCACAGGGATGATGTCATAACCTGCTTTCATCATTGCCTCTGCGATCATATAAGATGTTCTCTCTGGATTGTCACTTAATCCGACAACCGCGATTTTTTTTGCTTTCTTTAATAGTTTGCCTATTTCTTCTCTGCTTGGGTTTTCAATTGACATTAGAATGTTCCTCCTTCATATCAAGCGCATCTTTCATTCCTTTTTCCGAAGAGGTAAGAGGAATGGGCCTTATTTCTACTTTTTATACTAGAGGACGAACAGCCAGTGATGCAACTGATATGAACTTTATTTAAATATGTCTTTACTCTTCTTCCTTATCCTTGTTCTTTTTTTCTTTCTTTTCAGGCATTGCTCTGTAAATTTGGGTATGCATGCTGCCTTGTTCAATGTTTTGCAAAAAGAATTCGCCAATTAGCTTTTGGTAGTCTTCATCCTCATTCATCTTTTTGCTTTGCAATTCCATTTCAGCCAAGCCTTCATACTCTGTTAAAAGTGCATATGTATGGTCGTTACCAGAGATAGGAGTTAATATTTCAACCTTGTGTGTATAGTTTTCATTGCTGAATTTTTTTAATTCACGTAAGTTTTCTAAACCTTCCTTGAATTTATCCTGCTTTAGTGAGAACGTTTGATATACATAAACGGACATGTCATTACCTCCAAAAGTCAATTATGATATATCTTAACATTCCCCAAAACGCCAAATAAATTCCAGCTTGTCTGCTTTTGGAGCAATTATTAAGGAGCAAGCTTAACATGCTCCTTAACTAGTCTTATCTTTTTTCTAATGCATTCAGGCGCTGATTGACTCTTTGCAGGCTGCGCTCAAGCTGGTCAATATCTCTTTGCTGCTGATTATTCTCCCGCTCAAGCTGGTTAATTCTTCGTTCCAGCTGGTCAATTCGTCGATCCTGCTGATCAACCCTTCTTTCTAACTGGTTAATCTTTCTCTCGAACTGTCTCCACTGAGGTTGTTGAAAAAGCTGTGAAAGCTGGATTTGTCTGTTCGGGTCCTCGTAATATCCTTGAGGGTAATGATAATCATATTGAGTTTGAGGATAAGCATAATTTACATATGGATACATACAGGCAACTCTCCTTTGTTTATATCACCCATAANGTATGCAATTTGCTTCCATATTGATATGGATATATGCCTATAAATTCCGTTCANAGACTTGGCTTTTTTCTTTTAACAAATACTATTCTCTGCTTTCTAGTGCATATAGTAGCTTATACACGACTTAAAAATGGAGGCAGAATAATGAATCATATCGTGAAGCCTGGGGAGACATTAACTCAAATCTCCAAAGACTACCGCATACCCTTGGCTGCCATATTGAATGCAAACACAAATATTCAGCCAAACAACATCTTTCCTGGTCAAATCATCACTATTCCTGGCTTGCCGCCGCCGGAGAGTATTCCTTTTCGAATAGATGTTTCTGTTGGAAATCGAACACTGCGACTGTTAAGAAACAGCGTCCTGCAAAAACAATATCCGATAGCAGTAGGCAGAATGCTTTTTAGCACGCCTGTAGGGAATTTTGTCATCATTAATAAAGCACCAAATCCTGGAGGTCCATTCGGCACGATGTGGATGAGTCTTTCGAAAGAACATTACGGTATTCATGGCACGAACGATCCTAGTTCAATTGGCAAAGCAGTATCAAGAGGATGTATTAGAATGTTCAACAAGGACGTAGAGGAATTGGCCACTATCGTACCAATTGGCACCGCTNTATCCATACATCCATAATACTTACTCGACATACTTAACAAACTCACCGACTGTCTTACGGTATCCGCGCGGCTGCCTGCTGTCTGTTTTCTCCTTGCCGATTGTAATCATCAGCACTACCTCTTCGTTATCAGGAATCTGTAATACATTGCGTACTTGCTTATGATCAAACCCTATCATCGGGCATGTATCCCAGCCATGATTCTTAGCGGCAAGCATAAACAGCATCGCAGAAAGAGATGCATTCCTGATGGCTTCTTCTTTTTGAAATGCTTCCCCCCGTTGTTCATAGAAGGACGTCGTATCCTGTACTAAATGGTCATATTCCTGCTTATTAACAATGCCGAGCATCTGCAGGCCTTCGTAGATGGCGCCTGCCTGCTTATACGCAAGCTTATCGCCGACCACAATTATGACGGCTGAAGCACTTTTTACTTTGTATTGACCGTTTGCGGCTGTTCGGATTTCCTCTTTTCTATCATTATCCAACACAACTATATATCTACTGTGCTGCAGATTAAAAGCAGACGGTGCAAGCTTTACGGTTTCAAAAATAGAGTTTAATTCTGCTTTTGTAATTGATTTTCCTTCATGAAAATTGCTGGCTGATCTTCTGGCTTTCACTAAATCTAAAAACTCGGTCATGATAATAGCTCCTTATATTAATTACTTTTAGATAATATATCTTGAATTAAAGATATATTATCTTCACTTGTATGTAAAGTCTTTTTCTGCCTTTTTATTCAAGAAAAAAGCTGCCTTTATTCACAGCAGCTTTATCACTTAATTTACTTAAATCGTTTGATGGAAAAAGGGGAAATATTATGTTCGGTTTTACCCATTGTTGCTAAGTCACTTAGAATTTCACCGACTACACTGCTGAATTTAAATCCATGGCCTGAAAAACCTGCGGCAATTGCTACATTTGTGTAATCTGGATGCAAATCAATAATAAAGTCTTCATCAGGCGTAAGCGTGTACGTGCAAGTCTTGCCAAATTTCAGCTCTTCCGTTAATGGCATATAATTGGTTAGAAATTGCTTTACGTCTCCCTCATCTTCGGCCAATTCACCAAATGGGCTCATAGTCTCATCTGGATCAATCCTCTCTCCGCCGTCATGTCTACCTATCTTTAAACCAGCTTGATCGATGCTAGGAAACCCATAATACATTCCCTCATCCGTCTCAAATGAAAAAGCGGGAAAGTTTTGACTGGAATATATAGCCTCATCCGCATCAAACCAAGCGAAGGTCTTCCTTGTCGGGCTTAAAGGGAGATTAAGCCCTAGTTGGCCTAAAAGTTTACCTGACCATGCTCCGCCGCAAACGATAAGAGCATCAGCTTGATATTCATTGCTGGCAGTTTTTACTGTTGCTTTCCCATTATTCATATGTAATTCCAATACTTCTGTATAGGTAAGAAGGTCAGCCCCCATCTTGATTGCCTGCTCTTTATATGCTTCAATGCAAACCTCATTTTTAAGTACTCCTGACGATTTTTCGAAGCAGCCGATATAATCAGCTGGTAGTTTAATGCCAGGCCACCGCTCCATTACTTCCCTTGCTTGCAGCACTTCCACTGGCAAGTTATACGTTTTTGCACTATCGATAATATTTTTCATAAATAGCGAATCTGCTTTGCCTACATTTATTACACCTGTCTGCAAAAACAGCTGCTTACCTGAGACTTCCTCCAGTTCACCCCAAAGCTGCTGTGCTTTTAATGCTAGAGGAACATATTCAGCTCCTTCTCCGTACGCATGCCTGATAATTCTTGTCTCTCCGTGGTGTGCACCATTAGCATGAGGCGGGTCATAGGAATCAATCAGCAAAGTCTTTTTGCCCTGTTTAGCCAAATAATAGCCTGCGGCCATCCCCATTGATCCTGCTCCGATGATAATTGCATCATATTGTGTCAAATATAATTCCTCCATCTCTCCGTAAAGCTTTATGCTGTTTTTATATAGCCAATCATACCATTGTTCCACAGTATGAAAAATAAAAATATTCCAATAACAAACTGATAATTGGGCTTCTTTTAAAAAAAAGTAGATAAGCTCATAAATAGTTAACTGACATACCCTATACAGAAAACTCGCAAGGAAGGTGAAGCACATGCAATTTGGTCCATTCCAATCTAATTCCCCTTGGAGTCAGGGACAACAGAGCTACAATCCTTACGGAGGCTTCCAACAAGGACATCAAGGGTTTCCTTATGGAGGCTGGCAACAAGGGCAGCAAGGCTATCCATACGGAGGCTACCAGCAAGGGTATCATCAATATCCTTATGGCGGACATCAGCATGGTTATCACGACGATTATCCATATGGGAGCTGGCACCAGCCACACCAAGATTGGCACCAGCCTTATTACCCACAAGATTCATGGAAAAAAGGCTATCATCATCCGCAAGGTCATTGGGATGATTGGCATAAGCAATATCCACAAGGAAGATAACAAAGCGAAAAGAGGTGAGAAATCTCCTCTTTTTTCTATCTAACACCAACAAGTATACTTTCTTTCCCTTTACTACTAACTTCATTCAGGAGGAAATAAGAATGGAACATAACGAACGCCCCCAGCATTTAGCATGGCATGAGACATTAGAAATACATGAATTAACTGCATCTCAATCGGTAGCATTACTTAAGCTGAAAATAACCTACCCAACTGTTACAGATCCAGAACTAAAAAAATTATATGCGAAAGCAATAGAAGGCTTAACAGCAAACATTACTGATTTGCTTGAATTTTATCCATTGGCACCGAGGGAAGAAGAGGACGAAGAGGATTTGCGTAATCAGGCATTAACACCATTTCTAGCCGGTGATTTACTTGGCCTATTTAAATCAAGTGTCAAAAATTATGCGACTGCTCTTACAGAAACAGCCACACCTGAATTAAGAAAGGTGTTGAAGGCTCATATAAATAAAGCAATTGATTCCCATTATGAGGTATTTCNGTATATGTATAAAAAGAATCTATATCCTGCCTATGATTTAAAGNGCTTACTTCAAAATGACGTTAATCTAGCGAAAAAAGCCCTCAATAAATAAGAANAGAATGCTTTTAATCAGAACATTAAAAACCCCTCTTTCTACTAAAAAAGAGGGGCATTTTTCTTAACTGCTTATGCTTGGTTAGATTTTGTTTTTAATACTGTAACTGGTCTTGTTGCCAGTGAAACAACTGTAAGGACGACCAGGTTAATTATTAATGCAATAATACCAACATTGAAGTCCTTAATTGCTTGCGGCAGAAATGGGAACAATGTACCGACAGTAGTGCCAGAGACTGTCACGTAAGTAACTGTGGCAACACCTGCGATAATTCCCGCAAATGCACCTTGTTTTGTAACAAAGTTATTCTTCATTAAACTGAACAATAGTGTCGGGAACAATTGTGTTACAAGGCTGTATCCCATTAATAGCAAGGCCACAAGTGTTCCGCCGCCATTAAATGTAACGATTAAGGAAATGATAGCAACAACAGGGACAAGATAGCGCGCCATGCTAGTCACCTGCTTGTCTGTTGCACTTGGTCTTAACACTTTATATACGTTTTTAGCAAGCAGAGTCGCTGCTGCCATTAAAATCATCGAGCCAGGAACAAGAGCAGTCAAAATACCTGCAGCACCGATAATTCCTACCACCCACGGATCAAAAGTCTGGATGGACAAACGAAGCAGGGCCAAATCAGTGTCAGCGCCTGTTAATGTCGGCACTTGCATAATTGCTGCAAAACCAACGAAGAACACGAATAAAAGAACTAATTGATATAATGGCATGAATATCGCATTTTTTCGGAAGGCCTTTTCTCCTTGAGAAGAATAAATGGAACCGAATGTATGCGGCCACATATAAAAACCTAATGCCGTAAGTAAAACAGTTGTTACAAACCATGATGAGCTCTGACCTGAATCCGGCAATGATAAAAAGCCCGCTTTTGCTGAATCGATTGCTTCAAACATCGGCTGAATTCCGCCATAATAATGATGAGGGAGATAGATTCCCAAGAACAACACAACAACAAGGATAAGGATATCCTTTGCAACGGCAGTCCAGGCAGAACCGTGGATTCCAGATACCATTACATATACTGTTACAACGATAATACCAATCCAAATTGCCACAGTTGGTGAGATATGTCCATAAGATGCTTCTGATACGATAATTCCAAGTCCTTTTAGCTGCAGAACAAAATAAGGAATCATTGCGACAAACCCTACAAGAGAAACTAGAATTCCTAAGTATGGGCTGTTGTATTTGCTGACAAAAAAGTCTGATTGGGAAACAAGTTTGTTATCCTTAGCATAACGCCAAATTTTCGGAAGCAAAAAGTACGACATAATATAAGCAAGCGCACCATATGAAATAATATAATAGGTAGGACCACCTTTACTGTATGCCCAGCCGCTTCCTCCGAGGAAGGTGAAGGTTGTATAAATTTCTCCTGCCATCAGAACGAATACTAAGACAGAGCCGAAACCTCTTCCCCCAACAGACCATTGCTCTAAATCCATGTCTTTCCCTTTTTTTGCCCGTATTCCTAAAAAGATAGATAAAAGCATTGTGGCAAAAATGATGACTAANGCTGCGTTCATTCTGTTTCACCTTCTTTATTTTTTGGATCGATTTTATAAATAATGGCCATAATTACTGATGTCAGGACTGTCCATAATACACACCAAAACAGCAGAAATGGCATTCCAAGTACATATGGTGTCACTTGATTGAATACGTATGCTCCCCCCAGCATGAAAATAAACGGGATTAGCGCTAATACTTTAATCATTTGTTATTCACTCCTATTCTGTATCTGTAGCTTTTAACAACTTCATTGCACTATAAACAAACAAGTTTACACCCTTTTCAAGAGAGTCTTCGTCAATTTCGAATCGTGCATGGTGATGAGGATAATCTGCCCCTTTTTGCGGGTTTCCTGCACCAATATAGAAGAACGCCCCTTCTGCTTTTTGCTGGAATGCGGAAAAATCCTCTCCGCCCATGTTCGGCTTCATTCTGTCGATGGCTTCTTCCCCATAAACTTCTGCTACTATCGATTCAAGCACCTCTGTTACGCGGGCATCATTGATAACAGGTCTATACCCAAACTCATATTTAAAGTCATAAGCGGCACCATGTGCTTCCGTAATCCCTTTAATGACTCTCTCCATCAACTTGGGAACTTCTTTGCGTAAATCTGGATCAAAGCTGCGAACAGTCCCGCAAATTTCCACAGAGCCAGGTATAACATTATGTGTTGTGCCGCCGACAAACTTAGTGACAGACAAAACAAGATTATCAAGAGGGTCCGTATTTCTTGAGACAATATGCTGCAAGTTTGTTACAACTTGAGAAGCAATCGCAATGGAATCAACCGTTTGATGAGGAAGGGCAGCATGTCCGCCTTTTCCGTTAACATTAAGATAGAAAGTATCAGGTGATGCCATCATCGGTCCATAAACGATTCCGATTTTGCCGATTTCAAGTGGTGACCATAAATGNGCGCCGATTACTGTATCAACACCTTCCATCACACCAGCTTGGACCATTTCCTCTGCTCCTCCTGGGAACAATTCCTCTGCGTGCTGGAAAATCAAGCGAATTTCCCCTTCGATTTGACCTTTAAGAGATGACAAAACTTTTGCCGCACCCAAAAGCATTGCTGTATGTCCATCATGACCGCATGCATGCATCACGCCAGGATTTTGCGATGCATAGTCGCTGTCGTTTTCTTCTTGAATAGGAAGTGCATCCATATCTGCACGAATTGCCACGACTTTGCCAGGTACAGACCCGATAATCCGGCCAAGCACACTTGTTTTAGTTGGACGGGATAGTTCGATATTGCCAAATGATTTTAATTGCTCATAAATATATTGAGAGGTTTTTTCCTCTTCAAAGCTTAATTCAGGATGTTGGTGAAGATGACGGCGCCATGCGATTACCTCTTCCTTTACTGCATCTATTGCTGTTTTGTAAGATAGTTCAGTTGCTTCCATTATTATGTTTCACTCCTTTTAGTTTTCATCCAGTTTTTCAATCATGTTTTTCAATAAATGAACGGATTGTACACAATCACTAAGTGTTGTCCATTCTGCCGGATTATGACTGATGCCTTTTCTGCTGCGTGCAAAGATCATAGCAGAAGGCAAATGGCGACCTAGAACCATCGCATCATGGCCTGCTCCGCTTGGCAGGTAGTACGGTTTAATCGACATTTTTTGCAGTGACTGTTCAAGCAGCTCTTTCATTTCATCTTGAACGAGCATAGGTGCCACTTTTAACGTCTGTTCATATGTAAAGCGTATACCGTGACTCTCGGAGATAGCTGCAGCTTTTTTAATTGTTAGGGAAACAAGCTCATCTACTTTGTCTTCATAGATATCGCGAATGTCGACAAACAATTCGACACTACCAGGAATAACGTTTACTCCATTTGGATGAACATGAATTTTCCCAACAGTCGCAACAGCAGTCGAGCTTACCTGTCTTGGCAAGGCAGGTATTGCGGCAATGAGTTCACCTGCAGCTACTAATGCGTCTTTTCTGTCATCCATTGGAGTATTTCCAGCATGACCCGCTTCACCTGATAAAATGATTTTCAACCAGCTTGGACCTGCAATGCCTGTCACGATGCCAACTGGGAGATTCTCTTTTTCAAGCCTCTTTCCTTGTTCAATATGGACCTCAACATATGCCTTGATTTTTGACAAGTCTCTTTTGGCTTGAAAGAACGTATCAAGTGTTAACCCGTTATTTTCAATAACAGTTTGAAAATTAGATCCTTGGCTGTCGACTAAGCTCAGCTGGTTTTCGACATCGATGTCACCTGTCATTGCTCTGCTGCCAGTCAGGCCCCCATTAAATCTTGCACCCTCTTCATCTGAGAATATAATGACTTCATATGGATGCATCGGCTTGAAGCCAGTTTCTCGCCATGCTTCGACGACCTCTAAGGCAGCAAGAACACCTAACGGCCCATCAAAATGACCTCCATTTGGAACACTGTCTACATGAGAACCAGAAAGAATAGAGGGAAGCTCATTCTCCTTACCTGCCAATCTACCAATGATATTGCCTGCTTCGTCTTGTTTAACCTGGAGCCCCGCCTCTGTCATCCATTTGGCCACAAGCACCTTTGCTTCCTTTTCCTCTGCAGAAAAGCCGATTCTGTACGAACCGTTTTCATCGGTCAAACCAATCTTTGATAATTCATACAGCCTTTGCGCTATTCTTTTACCTGAAACGCCTCTATAATCAAGTGTATAATCATAGTCAGCTAAAAGAAGTTCATCCAGCCGGCTTGCTGCTGCATTATTCATGCTGTACCCCCTCACAATTTGTATCACTATTTAGAAATTGTAGAATAGTTCGACAATTATTAATATAGCTGAAGCAGACAAATTAATAAAAACCTTTTTGTCTGCTTCAGCTAATATTTCTAATACTTATATCTATTAAGTTACTGCCTTCCAATGCCTTTCTTTAAATATTCATATAGATAAATAGCAAGCTGAAGCTCAAACATCTCCTTGCCCTCAAGGTGAACTCCTAATATTTCCTTCACATTTTGCAGTCTGTACTTAACGGTATTCAAATGGACAAAACACTGTCTCGCTGTAAGTGTCATATTCTGCTTATTCTCCATATACATCGCTAACGTAGGCAATAAATCGGTACTGTTTGTTTTATCATAGTCAATCAGCGGACCAATCGTACTTTTTACATACTCACGAATTTCTTCCTGCTCTTGTTTAATAAACAACCGATAAATGCCAAGTGATTTATACGACAGAACAAGTAAATCCTTGCTGTTTTCCTTTATATAGTCAGAACAAATTTTTGCTTCCCTGTGCGAGCTTTGAATTTCATTAATCTTCAAAAACAACCTGCCGATGCCAACGTGAAAATCAAATTGGATCATTTCGGCAAGCTTTTCTTTTAATTCATTAAAGAAAAAATGAAATAGTTCCGTTATATCTTCTTCTGACTTTCTGTCATGCACCATAACTAACACATCATATTCCATATTCTTTTCGGAAACTAATACTTTATAATTCAGCTTTTTGATTTCCCGAAATAACACACGGTGAAAATGCTGCATCTTCACATTTAACTCTTCAAATTCAAGAAGTTGGTTTGGAATTTGAATATTGATACATAGATAGCGATAGCTGTCAGAGAGACCGATAATGCTTTTTTGCGGGGTAGAAAACGAGTCCAGCTTCTGGCTCAAAAGCTGATCTAATAAATATCCCTCGTATTTATAATAATCAGAGAGCAACTTTTGCTGACCGATAATCTCCCGCGCGAAGATATTATTAGCAAGATCAATCGCCAGCAAATCCAATGTATCTAGCGTATCCCTCTCAACATCAAAGATAGCTAAAATTCCGATTACAATTCTCGCATCCGTCTTAATTGGAATCAGCTTCATTCTCTCTTCTTTACAGTACAAACTGCCGTCTTTTTGCGCATCTTCATTATAAAAAGAGATAATGGCTGATTTTTTTACGATTCCCATGTCTTCTGCTTGAATGGACGATGCTGAAAGGATGTCAAAAAATTCACTGTAAACACATACTTCTTCTTTAATCAGCTGTGATAAAGTACCTGTTATTTCTTCTAAGCCTTTCTGGTTGATAGATGCTGTTGCTAGTTCAGCATGAATTTTTTTAGAACGCTCCGTATCTGCAAAAAATTTCGCATTTTCAATCGCTATACTTGCCTGTGCTGCGAATGTTTCCAATAGTAGAAGGTGATGGTTTGTGAAATGAACCTCTTCTGAAAAACTATCGATTGTCAAAACACCAATGCATTCCTCTTTAGATAGAAGGGGTGCACAGATTGTACTGACAGGATGATAACGGAAACCGCCTACTGCCTTTTGAAATAGACTTTTATTATCACCTCTGATATTTTCCATCCCTCTTTCCGTTTCTTGCTCATGACTGAATATTTGTCCTTTTTGGCTCATGAAGGTTTTGCCGGTCATCCCTTCGCCAGGATGTAGTTTAATTTCCTGCAAATATTCCAGCTCAACACCTACCCCATTTTTGGCTGTTAATCTGCCTGTCCGTTTATCATAAACAAACAGCAGAATAGCATCGGCACCGTCTATTACATTNAAAGTCTCATTAATCAGCTGCTGAAGTACTTTGTCCANGTCCAATGTGGACGTCAAGACTTGAGCAGCATTTATTAAACTCATTAATTGTTGATCTTTATTCATTGATGTTTCCTCCAACCATTAGCGCTAACTTTTAAAGCACTAGTTCCCATTATATTGTAGAATACAACAGTGTTTTCTTACAATACATAGTGAAAAGTAAATACCGCCTTGTGACAAGACGGTATTTACTATGTCTATTCTTTTTGGAAGAAAGCAACAAACTCTTTGAACACTACTTGGTTTCCTTTTAATTGGAAACCTGCCTTTTTTAAGGATTCATCTGAATCATTTATTCCTAAGATGATATTTTTCCACATGATAGCACTTGTTTCTACAGTAAAGTCAGCGGTTTCTAAATATCCTTCCTGAATCTCGATAATGCCATTGCGGATGAATAGTTTATACGGTTTATTATCGTCTGTTAGGATAAGACTCACTGACAGGTTTATATTTTGGCATTTTACTGGTTGAAGGAGTATCGTCATTTGTTGAAAAAAAGCATGAATGGGAATTTTAACTGCCTCGGCAGCGGCTGCCTGTAAGTTTCTATTGTTTAAATATTTAACTCCGATTTGCAACTCTTTCGCTTGTGAAAGATAATAAGAACGATTATTCGAGTTATATGTTCTTAAGCCTAGCTCTGTTAATGCACGAATCTTCACATGCAGTGCTAGTTCGTCCTCAGGCTTTAAGGACAGTAGCATGTCCGCTAATTGTGTAGCCCACTGGAATTCACCATTTTCCAATGATTTTTCTGCTTCCTCCAGTAACTTTTGAGTCCCCCCAGCAAGTTCTGCGATTTTTGTGGAAAATGCTCGTAAACTCAATTGTTCTAAATTGGAGGCATTTCCGTCAAACCACCCTAAATAACCGCTGTAAATGGCACGAACAGATTGAGATATGCTGCCATACAGCTCGCGCAGTTCTTCATATGCAGCTAGAGATTCTGGCAGCGAAATTTCCTCAACAAGCTCATCAACCGTTTTCCCTAAATTCATCCCACGTACAGTACTATCATGAATATATTGAATTCCATCTCGGTAAATCATTAATAAATCCGCGATTTTTTCTTTCCCATATATAGGTTCTGTATGACCAAGCACTAAATATTCTGCTTGAAGTGCACGCATTTTATCTAGAGAACGGACCCATTGCAGAACCGGTCGGGGGCTTGTTCCTCTGATGGTATAAAGATTAGGAAAGGCCGGATAATAGTTATCAGCACCAAGCAATACCTTTTCCTCCGGAAGCCAAATAAAGATGTGGTCATCCGTTTCACCAGGAGCGGATACTAGCTGCATGACAGTTGAGCCGATCGTCAATTCCAAAGTATCTTCAAAAACGGTAGTTGGAAACATGATTCTTTTATCACCGCTTCGTTTTAAAGCAGGTCCTAAACCACTGTACGGATAATATTCTGGCTGTAGAAATACACCAAACTGTCTCGCGCCCCTAATTTCAAGAATGCTTTTTAACTGGTTATATTGTGTTTGAATAAAATCGACTGTGAGCTTATTTGCATAAATTTCTGTTTTTTCGTCTGCAAAAACGGAGGCGCCGTTAATATGATCTGGATGTCCATGTGTATAGATAACTGCAATGGTTGGCAAAGGTGATATTTTTTCAAAAGCCTGTTTCACTTCTGCTGCAGTTTCTAACCCTTCTGTAGTATCAACAATAATATTTCCTTTGTCCGTAATAATTAGGGTCGAATTCGCTAACCCATATCCTACTGCGCAATATATATTTTCCGTGACCTTTTCCACTCTTTTTGTAAACCGCTTTGTATGTTCTTCTAAATACATTAATGCCATTTCTTTCTCATCCATATTTACACTATGTTTCATTATTTCTCCCCCTATTTAAAATGAACTCCAATATTTTGCTGAACAGTTATCTTTTCTTTCTGCGACGGTTTAGCAAATAAAGCAAACAGAACTGCACTAACAACCAGTAGTATTGCCAGCACATGGATATTGCCATTGAATCCGATAATACGATTTCCGGATACTTCAATCACCTTACCAAAAACAATGGGAGCAATAATTCCTGAGGTTGTAGCTATCCCCATCATAATGCCTGACATCAGCCCTTTTCTCTCCGGCATCAAGCTGTTTACTACTTGCGGTCCTAGTGTAAAGATAAGCATAATAAGCCCATTTTCTAGTATCAAAATAATCGTCATCAGTGCCACAGACTCTGTCAAAGTAAAGGCGTAAAAGACAACTCCCGCTAAAACAGCACAAATAGNTGTGAAGAAAACACGAGAAAGCCATATATTATTGCTTTTTTTGAATAAATAGTCGGAATAAGCGGAAAGTCCGACAGACAAAATTGCTCCAGTTGCTCCAGCTGTCGCTTTCATATATCCCATTACACTTGCTGGGATTTCCTTAATTTCAGTTAAGTAAGTTGGGCTAAACACAAGACTGAAGGTGATCACACTATAACCAACAAAAGCAATAATGGTTGTAAACAAGAAAGTTGGCGAAAGGAGTGTTTTTATTAATTTTGACCGGACTATTTTTGTTTTTACAGAAGCTTGTTCAACAGCTGCGTGCGGAGGCTGAATCCTTCCTAGCCATAACCAAAGAAAAACAAACAGCAGGCTCAAAACACCTAAAAATAAAAAAGTCATTTTCCAGCCCGATTGGGTGATAAGCCAAATTAAAATCGGTACTGAAACTGCTTTTCCCACTGTATTTCCTAAATTAAGTATCGAAATAGCAAATCCCCGCGATTCGGGAGCAAACCATTTACTAAGATGACTGACAGCCGTCGCAAAAAACGGCCCTTCTCCAGCCCCTAACAACACACGAGTCAAAATTAAAAACGGCAGTCCTGCTGCAAACACAGTTAAGGACTGTGCCACAGTCCAGATAATCGCCATAAGAAGCAGCATCTTTTCTGTTCCAAACCGGTCAGAAAGAGCAGCTCCGACAATACCTGCAATAGAAAACAACCAAAAAAAAGAGCTGCCTACTATTCCCCATTGTTCATAATTGAGCTGTAAATCATCCATGATTGGAACTGCCGCTAGCCCAATCACTGTTTTGTCCGCGAAATTAATGACAGCTAGCAGAAAAACAGCACCTAAAATTAACCAGCGCATAAACTATTTCCTCCTCTGTTGCTTTAATCTAAAACGAAAAAGAATATGAATCTCACCTCCTAATTCCGAGTAAACCATTAAGAAAAGATTGAATAAATTATATAATGTAGTTTATGATTAATAAAATTAAACTTTTTGAAGGATAGTTAAGTAAAACTTATAGAGGTGGGGGAATCTATGAAGATAGAACAGCTTGAATATGTAGTCGAAGTAGCAAAAACAGGAGCAATATCTAAAGCATCAGAAAAACTTCATGTTACACAATCTGCTGTCAGTCAATCAATCACCGCTCTTGAAAAAGAACTTGGAGTCACTTTGTTTCACCGTGCCAGAACAGGAACAATACCGACCATTCAGGGCAAAAAAGTAATTCAAAAAGCATTGGATATTTTAATGAAAGTAGAAGAATTGCGCGAAGAAATCAACAGTGATACAAAAGAGGTTAAAGGAAAATTAAAGCTTGCTTCCATTCCAATATATATGCCGTATTTACTTCAGCCGCTTGCAGCCTTTAAAGCGGACTATCCAAATGTAGATATCGAAATTATGGAGCAGGAGACACATGAAATAATGGACCATGCTTCTCGATTTGAACTCGATATCGGACTAATTACACTTCATGATGGTTTACAAGGTAAAATGGCGAATCTTGATTTTCGACTTCTTCATAAAGGAGAAATGAAAGTCTTCGCAAGTAAACATTCTGCGCTTGCTCTTTATGATAACGTCGAGCCTAAAACACTTATAAACGAAACGATTGTTATGTATGATGGAGATTATGTTAAATGGTTTGTACATGACTTTATTGCACAATTTGGAAACTTGAATATTTTATTTACATCAAACAACACAGAAGTTATTAAAAAGGCAGTATTTCAAAATATGGCCGTCACTTTCTCACCTGAGCTTTATAAAGAAGAGGCTAATTCTTCTAATCAAACAGTGAAAAAAATTAGCATTATGAATCATCAGCCTGTACATATTGCTTTCGGTTTTGTATATCCTAAGAAAAGGGATCCGTCCATGCTTGCCAGAAAATTCATGGAATATATAGAAACAGCAATGCTCCAGAACTAAAAAACACCACTCCCTAATAAGGAGTGATGTTGGTTAAATCTATTATTTTGCAAAAGTGTGGTTACCGATCTTAATTGTCACTTTACGTGAAAAAATCCAATCGCTAGTAGATGTCTTAGGGTTATAGAAATACAAGGAACCTTGTCCTAAACCTCTAGAAGCAATAGCTTCAGTTACTGCTTTTTTTGAATCTGCGTCAGCAGAATCATTTATTGTACCGTTTTGCACAGGTGTGAAGGCATAGTAGCCATTATCTTTTTGATAGATAACATCCTTAATAGAATCAGGGAAATCTTTGTTATCCAATCTGTTTAAAATAACAGTTGCCACTGCGACTTTACCTGCATATGGTTCACCCTTAGCTTCTGCAGCTACAAGACGTGCCATTAAATCCTTCTCTGCTGCTGAAATCGTAGAGCTAGGAATAGTCAGCGTCTGACCTGGTAAAAGCATATTATTTGTTGCATCATTAGCGCTTTTTATGCTGTTTGCTGAAACACCAAATTTATTCGCAAGAATCCAATAAGTTTCGCCACTTTGCACGACATGATTTGTGGCGGCTTTAGACTGTGTATTAAATCCGAATAATGATAGAGCAATGGTTGAAACAATAAGTAGTTTCTTTAGGTTTTTCATAGTTTGTTAACCTCCTAGGCTTTCTTTTCTAATACTCTAGTAGGTTAACAGAAGTAATATAGTTATTCATGTACCAAAATATAACACAAGACAGTTAAAATACTTAATACCATGCTGGATAAGGGTTCCGTTCCCTTAAAAAGGCAGGCTTTACCAGAATAATTATTATCATATTCTGTTTTAAACTCTATTTATTACACAATTATTTCGTTAGTGTTGCAAAAACTAGCATTCTATTGAAATAAACCTTATTTTCCTATATAAACAGATTCAAAATGTTCAACCGTTGGGAATGGGTCATAAAAGTGGTGAAGTAGCTTTTTCCAATCTTCATACTCAGCTGATTGTCTAAACCCAATCGTATGATCCTCCAGCGTCTCCCACCTGACTAAGAGTAAGTATTTACCTTCTTCCTCGAGACAGCGCTGTAATTCATGCTCGACATATCCTTTTCTACTTGCAATAATGGTCGATGCATCAGCAAAGGCTGTTTCAAACTCTGACTCCATTCCTTTCTTCACTTGAAGCATTGCCGCTTCCAATATCATTTTAGCTCCCCCATTTCCAGCTTTTAATTTTTAATNTTCTCTTTTGTTGTCATAATCCNTGCACAAATAACGANGAAAAAAAGAACTAGCCTATAGCTTATTCCTCCCATTCAAAAAAACACTAAAAGCAGATTCAGTGTTTTTATAGATAATATTGGCGTGTTTGTTCAAGCCATGTGTGTAGATGTCTTGGTAACTCCGCTTTCTTTGCAAGCAAATAATTAAGTGCTTTTTCCCCTGAGGCTCTATTTCCTTCTATATAATAAGCAGAAACGGCAAGCTCACAGTCTAATAAATAATCATGAACAGTATAATCGACAAAGAGCAAATCATTTATAGGAAAGGGAATCGTTTTCCCTACTGACGCAAACATATAGGCAAGTTGATGATTTTTTAATTCTCGATGCATCCTGGCGAGATGATAAATTGCCTCCCCCCTAGATGGCCGGTATTCCCATGCTTGCTGCAAATGAAAAAATGATAATGCCAATAAATCTTCCGGCTTTTGTTCATTGGAGGAGCGCTTCGCCAGCTGTTCATAGGCAAGGCCAATCTTCAGCATACTGTAATATACTTCCTCCTGCCATCCGCCTTCAGCAATTCTTTTTTTATACCATTCAATCGCTTTTGAAAAATCATGCAAATCATAATAAGTTTGCGCTAAATAGAACATATATCTTTTCCTTAACGGCTTTTCGCTTTCGTCGCAAACAGCCTCTTCCAGCAGTCTTTTGTCTCTCTGGAACTTATCTTGTTTGCTTCCACCATCTTCTTTATCCAGAATAAACACATTCTCCAGCTTATCGATGGTGATATTTTCTCCAGCCCCATCATCGAGTTGCCAATATTCATGTGTCACACCGACTGACCGCCACTTTCGATTAGCTTTCACAAGACGTGTATTCCAGTATTTTATATCTCTGTTCATTTGCATCAGTAAATATTGGTCACTGGTTAGCTTATTAGTATTAAAACCTGTCACTGATTGTAATATCATATCTGCATCCAACAATAATAAGTACTCTGAATCTGGATATGTTTCTTGTGCTAAGTTAACAGATAGTGTTCGGTTATATCCAAAGTTCTGGAATGGGGTATGGTGAATGGTACATTTTTTGCCGTTTTCCTTCGCCCATTTTTCGATGATTTGGACCGTGTTATCTGTCGATCCTGTATCACAAATAGATAAGGCATCAATTATAGCTGAAGTTGAATCTAGACATCTTTCTATAATTTTTGATTCATTTTTTACAATCATACAAAGTGTAATGCTTTTAGTTGAAGCTTCCAATCAAACTTCCTCCTTTTAAAAAAAATCCGCTCCAAGCAGCTTATATTAGAATATGACCGGTTTGCATTTTCGGAAGTGCCAATATCATTTTAAACCTCTAAAGTTGACGGTGAAATCGCTCTCATTTATAATTCAATTTAGGCACATGGGACATTCTGTAATGTACGTGGACTAAACCATATAGGGGGAAAAATCATGAGAACAATGAAGCTTGGATCAACAAGTTTAGAAGTACCGGTTGTTTCTGTCGGCTGTATGCGTATCAATTCGCTTGAAAAGCCAGAAGCTGAGCATTTTATTCAAACGGCGTTAGAACAAGGAGCAAATTTCTTTGATCATGCAGATATATATGGAGGCGGAAGTTGTGAAGAGATTTTCGCTGATGCAATACATATGAATCCAACTATCCGGGAAAATATCATTCTTCAATCTAAATGTGGTATTCGCAAAGGAATGTTTGATTTCTCCAAAGAACATATACTCACTTCTGTTGATGGCATTTTAAAACGATTGAACACAGAATACCTTGATATTCTGCTTTTGCATCGTCCAGATACACTGGTGGAACCAGAAGAAGTAGCTGAAGCTTTTGATATCCTTGAAAGCTCAGGAAAAGTTCGCCATTTTGGTGTATCCAATCAAAACCCAATGCAAATTCAATTGTTGCAAAAATATGTGAAACAGCCGATTGTTGCGAACCAGCTTCAATTGAGCATCACTAATTCTACGATGATTTCAAGCGGTTTTAACGTTAATATGGAAAATGAATCAGCAATTAACAGAGACGGCGGAATTCTTGATTTTTGCCGATTGCATGATATTACAATACAGCCTTGGTCTCCATTCCAGTATGGATTTTTTGAAGGAGTATTTTTGGACAATGATAAATTTCCAGAATTAAATCAAAAAATAAATGAAATTGCAGAAAAATACAACGTCAGCAATACGACAATTGCGATTGCATGGCTTTTACGCCATCCAGCGAAAATGCAGCCAGTGATCGGCACAATGAATGAAACAAGATTGAAGGACTGCATTAAAGCGAGTGAAATTCAATTAACTCGTGAAGAATGGTATGAAATATTCCGCGGAGCTGGTAATATACTTCCGTAATACTCTAACTGTAGCTTCCAACTCGGGAGCTACAGTTTTTTCATTAAGATCGGGGTGCAAACAAAATAATTCCGGCACCAAGCAAACAGATACATGCGCCAAGCCAATCATAAAAATCAGGTGTTTTTTTGTCGACTCCCCATCCCCATAGTACAGAAAGTATAATAAAGACTCCTCCATAAGCAGCATAAACCTTGCCAAAGGACGGAAACGTTTGAAAAGTTGCAATGACACCGTATAGTATAAGTGCTATAGCCCCAAACAGGCCGAAAGATAGGGGCTTTCCCTCTCTCAACCATAGCCAAATTAGATAACCTCCCCCTATTTCAGCTAAGCCTGCAATTATAAACATCAACATCGAATAGAACATAAATAGATGACTCCTAGTATAATTAATTGGACATAAAACTAAAATCTTTCCAAATCATACCATAACTATTTAAAAAGCTCTATCTTAAACATTTATATATCTAGGATGAATCAGTCTGTAATAAGTGATATCTACCTAAACACCATTTCCTATAAGAGTACCACCGTTAAATACATTCCACACTTTTCCATTACCTTGCCTGACGCAGGATTCGAATTAAAATGCTGTGCAAAAATCCGCAACACTAATCTAGCTGTTTCAATTGTTTACTCCCNTTTTGTATAAACAAGCCTAGTATGTATACTTTTGATGCAGAGCATAAATAAACCAGATCCAAATTGGAATGCAGCTGCATTAAAAAGTTAATTGATGCTGGAGTCAGAATTGGATTCGTCCTCTTTTGAAGAGTCTGCTAATATCTTTTTTATTTCTCCGATATCACCTTTAGCGTTAATAATTTCAAAAATTTGATTTAATCCTTCGCTCGTTGAATCGCTATTTTTGCTCATGATTACCCTCCTTTTCACTACCAGTTATTGTTCACCTGCAGCAAATCATTTATGTGAAAGTAAATTATTCTAAAAAAATAATAAAAAAGCCTTAAAGAACGTTAGTCCCCGTTCTTTTAAGGCAAAAATACAATAGTGATAACAAAGTTCAAGGCATTGTTCTATGTTATCTCTTTCTATATCGTACTAAAATTATTTTTTTACACTAGGAAAAATTATCCCATTAGATATCGTGGAAAAATGCAAGCATTAAACTCCAAGCAGTCTTTGCACTATCTTCTCTATAGTTTTTAGAATAAGGATCACAGAAGCCATGCTTTCCACTCATTTGGAATAATTCTACTTTGTTAACTGCTAATTGATTCATCAAAAAATGAACATCAAATGACTGTTCTTTTTCAGGGAAAAACAGCAAAACAGGACAATTTGGCTCCACTTCTATATAGTCTCTTATTTTTGAACCATAAAAGCCAACTGCCCCATTAATATCCTTTATTGTACTACTTAACCACGCAGCTGTAGCTCCTACACTGAAGCCGACAATAAAAATTTTTTCATAGCTGCTTTTATATATTGCAGTTAATTCATTAACATCAGCGGCAATCGATTCAAACTGGCAATTGGCATAAAAGTAGTTATAAGCTTCCTCTTCCTCTGAATAAGAAAATGTCTTAGTGGTTTTCAGTAGATTGGGACAAACGACATCAAATCCCGCTTGAGCGAATCGTTCACAGCAAAACTCCATATGCTCATTTATACCATAAATCTCATGTGCCAAAATAATTAGATTAGTCTGATTACGGATGATTTTTTTCATTGCACTACTCCTTGGAATAGAAAGGATTATTCGGACATACTATCCAGTCTTCGTTTTTTATAATCTGTAATACCAATCATAATAATAGAGGCTATTAGTATGATTGCTCCGATTATATTTATTGCTGTCAATGGAACAGGAAAAAATGGATAGGAGACTAATGCGAGAATGACTGGGCTGGCCGCTCTCATGACATTTGCAATCGAAAATCGGATTCGCTTAAGTGCTTCATACAAAAACAATGTACCTAGAAATCCTGTCATCAGTGAAGCGGTGGCAGTAAGGGAAACACTTTCTGCTGACACTTGCCAGTTTGCCGGAAGAATCAGCAGATAAATGGCCAGAAGTGTTAATGTCCACAAGCTGTTAGTAAAAAGGATAGAATTAGAATTTCTGCCTTTCTCCATCTTCCACTTTATAAGGACATTGCATAAGGCAAAAAAGAATGTATACAGGATAGCACAAACCACTCCCACTACTGACAAACCTTCGCTGTCTTTCGGTGTAATAAACATAAAAGTTCCCCCAACAGCAAGGAGTACAAGCACCCATTCTGTTTTTGAAATTTTTTCTTTCAAAACAANGAACGACAACAACACTGCAAACACCGTGTAAAACCTGCCAAGAAAACCTATTTGTACAGGCGAAAGCAAACTTAAGCTGACATACATAAATAATACGCCAAGNACATTACATATGGACAGCAAAGTCATGTCTTTTGAAATATAGAATTTAACTGGTTCTTTATGAAGCATTCCCCACAGAAAGCTTGCTGCAACAATTGTACAAGCGTTTATAAACGCAGCGGCACTAGCTGAAATGGTTTGGAGTCCAAACTTCGCAATTAATGGCCCAATTCCCATCATTAAAATGGAAGCAATATTATAACCATAACCTTTCAAACATTTTTTCCTCCTTACTCTTAAAAACGAATCTTACACGCAGATTTTCTTAGTATTCAAGTACGAAAACAAACGTTCAAGAAAACGTTATCAATATAATTGTTAGTAACAACCTCCTAGCAACAATGCGAGCCGTCAAATCCACGATGCCATATTTCAGCTATGCTAGTGGAAAAACCAGCTTGCACAAGGCCAGCTGGTTTTTAGGTATCTGTGCTAATTTCATCCCATTTTTGATTCATGTAATGTACTAGCCAATTAAAGGCATAATGCCTTTCATAAACAACACCTTCATCTAAAGCAGCCGGGATTTCTGTTCCGTTTAGCTGAGCATCGCGAACTGCCCAATGTGCACGATAGATAAAGTCAAGCTCATCTAAAATAATCTTTTTTGGTTTTACAGTAGCTTTTTCAAGCAGCTCTGTCCGTGAACTTTGCAGAACAATTTCCAATAACAGATCGACATCACATGTTTGATCTGGCATTCCTAATTCAGGAATAAGATCAATCGACCAAAGCAGAACCCAAATGCATTCAAGCTTCCACGAAAAATTAATTTTGTCCTGCTCTAGAATAGTAACTGCGTTCATAAATTGCTGTTCTTCATTAGTAAACAGGTCATCTGCCTGAAATTCATTAATCGTTTCTGCTAAATAGTCAGCAGGCGCTCCTAATGCTTTCGCAGTAGCAATAGTCAGAGGAATTATACGGTCTGTAATCTCTTCCTTTGAACGGATTTCAATATGTTTTTCTGCCTCGACATAAGGGAGGAACTTATTAATTGGTACAGATAATCTTTTCAATTGTTTTTCAGATTTACTTTTGCGCAACATTTGGCTGGTCATCTTCCACCAACTTTCTCCTAACAAATTATTTATAATAAATAAAAGTGCAATTTTAATAATTCGACAGGAGATATATAATTTCCTTTTTTTTACTCGAATCAAATATTGATAATAGACTTATGAATAATTAGCGTTAATTTATGAAAATATATTCAAGGAGTTAAAAGATTAAGACCTGATTTTTTATAGGTGATGGGAGTTATAAAATGCATCTTCTGCTATCCATTATTCTTATATCAGTCTGCTTTTTCAAAAAAGCTTGGCAAAAAATCCACCACTATCAACTTACTATTATGTATGTTATCATCTGTGACTTATTATACAACCTACTCTGCAGGAATAAGCTCCTTTGGAAATACAAGCCGGATATTTTTCATGATTATCCCATTATTGTCGACCTATTGCATAGCTTTATCAATCTGCCGGTTATCACGCTGCTTTACTTGGCGAATTATCCCTTTAAAAGCAATTTCTTAAAGCAAGGTAAGTACGTCCTGCAATGGATTATTTGTTCATTGGTGATTGAATCACTTTTTTTGTATTTTAATCGGATTGAATTAATAAATGGCTATAAAACTTGGATGGAGATCCTATTTTATACGGTCATGTACTTAATGCTTCGCCTCCATCACGTCCGGCCTTTATTAAGCTATGTTCTCTCTGTAATAGTTATTATTTTTTTATTGTTAGTATTTAAGATCCCCTTAAAATCGTGAGGAAAAAATGATTTTTGCTAGATAATATTCTTCCAGAATTTATAATACATGCTTCTATCTGAAGCAGTACATCATATAGTCAAGGAGGTGAATACAATGGCAAATCGCAGTAATGGTAACAATAGTAATAATCTTCTTGTACCTGGTGCTGAATCAGCATTAGAACAAATGAAATATGAAATCGCACAAGAATTTGGTGTTCAGCTTGGTGCTGAAACAGTATCCCGTGCCAATGGTTCTGTTGGTGGAGAAATTACAAAACGTCTAGTTGCAACAGCTCAATCACAATTGGCTGGTCAATCTAGCAATGTACTTCGCTAAAAAACTTCATAATATGGAATAAGGCTATCTTCTTAATGAAGATAGCCTTTTTATATTTATCATGTTAAAGATCCATTTTTGGAGGTTCTTCCATCCAGCCTTTTTCCATCATAAGTCTAGCACCCTCCATTGTATATTCAAATGCGTCTTTCGCGTAGATGGCAGATTTGGCAATAACATCATTACGCAATATAAATGCAGAGCTGAAGCCTTGCCCACCTATGCTGAATCCACCTAATAAATAAGTGCAGTACACCATAAGCCTTTCAGAAAATGGCGCCTCTACCGCTGATGTCAGTAACCCGCCAGGTATCGTCGGTGCAGGAAGGTTATTTTCCACTAATATTTTTTCTGTTCCTTGCAATATTTCTTCTGAAAGCTGCTGACCCTTTGTAAAATATTGTTTTGCCTCTTTATCATTAGAGCATTGGGCGAATGCTTTCATCAGCTGCATGCCAAACAGATTTGTTTCAATAGAATGATGAAGCAGACCATATTCCACCGTATTTAATTGTCTTTTATGCCCTAAAAGATTGGTACCTTTCATATAGGAAGTATCAGTGATGTAATCGATTGAATCAGGCATCTTAATAGTTATTGGCAGCTGAAGAAAACCCTGGTTCAGCAAATAATCTGTAAAATGACGGTAATAAATATGCGTAATTTCCGTTAATTCTCGGTATAAGTTGATTATTTCATCTCGATAGGAGATTGTTGTGTGGAGAACATACATCCCCATACTTATTTCCTTTAAAATACGGCAAAACATTACATCAAAACCATTTGTGAACAAAGCAGGTGCATTTACATGAATATCTTGCTTGGTAAACCCAGAAGGTTTAGCCGCACCACCATTTTTCATCATAATTTCCATTTCTTCTACTTTCTGTTCCAGCTTTTCGTATAAACCGGACATTAAGCTTTTTGCCTTATTATCTTCTGCATGTTGGATAAGATGCTCTAATATCCGCAGAATCATTGTTTTCTTATGATAGGTTGTCCATAATGCTCCGAGTTCGACAGAGTTCAATTTATCATTTTTCATCTTTATATGCTCCTTCATAAAACGTATGGGGAATTTTTTTCGGCATAATTAGTATTTGTCGGAATTCCGATTCTATACCATAATCTTCATGATTATCCAGAAGATTTTAGTCAGCCATGAAACATATAATTTTAATAGTGGATTTGAGATATCCTGCTTTTTTTGGATTTCCTTCCTGCTTTTGAGAACAGACCAAACATGGTGCGCATGCTACAAACAGCAATATCACACCATTCCATCGTATAATCCCGTTCAAGGGGGTGTTGCTTTTGTTCAGCTAGNGAAACATAATAAAAGCTGCNGTCACTTGGTGAGAGGAAATACAAGCGGTCACTTCCTATATAATCTGCTTTTTCTAATCAATAACCCGTTTCTTCCATTATTTCTCTTTCTAAACACTGCAGATTCATTTCTCCTTCATTTATGCCTCCGCCAGGCAGGAAATAATGTCCCCGAGGGTTAATGACTGTTTGCAAATTCCCTCTAAAATAATGACTGCATACACTGCTTTACGGTATCGATATTTTAGTGTCGGGATATTATCACCAAATACTTTTTCCCTTTCACTTAGCTCCTTTTGTCCCCCTAGGTGTCCCTATTATAATGCCTTCCCATTACGAGAGTGCTGTAAAACTGCCCATCTGCTAACTGTTTATCATTCTTTAAAATTCCTTCTATTTCAAAGCCATGCTTAGTATATAAATTGACCGCAATATGATTCGTTTCGAGAACATTTAATGACAGTTTCTTCAACGGAATACTGTCTGCCCACTTAATTGAGCTTTTTAACAATAAACTGCCAATTCCATAACCCCAAAACTCCTTTACAACACAAACTCCGAATTCAGCACGATGGGAAGTTCTTTTGAAATTGCCGCCCTGGCATCTAGAATAGCCAACAAGTCTTCCATCCTCCGTTTCCGCTATCAAGAATAGGCTGTTATTAGCCGCAGTATCTGCAGCAATTACACTCTTGAATGCTGCTTCATCCAAAAACCCCTCCCCTTGTTCTCTATCCATATTCTCCGTTTCTCCGTCTATTTGCAGCCTTATTTTCGATAAGCTAGCTGCATCCTTTTCTTCAGCAAATCTGATAGTAAAAGTCTGGTTATTACCTTCATAATGCTTGGAAGTCACTTTCATTGCGCTACTCTCCTTTTTACAAGTGTTAAACATGAAAAAGGCTCCAAACTTGAGCCCTTAGCTTTTTATTTTTCTGTCTAATGCAACATACTATCTTTGCATACGTTTACTTTATATCCTAATTTTATCAATGTGCGAACTGCCCTTCAATCTTATTTTCCTCTAAAATCTGTAAGTTTCATTTCTCAGATAGGATTAACGAAAAAAAACTGCCAAGCTTGGCAGTTTCTATTCCTGTTTGTCCTTTATTTGTTCACGTATATGTTCGAGTTCCTTTAACGATAGCTTGTTGAGGGACTTTTTGATTTCTTCCTCTACTACTTTTCTGTTGCTTTCCTTATATTCATCCCACCACTCTTTTAGTCCTTCTGTATTTTCAAGCAAATAAGACACATCTATTTCTTCTACTTCATCATCGGAAATATAATTCATCACGGCTGCCAATAATCTATTGAGCTCTGCTATTTTTTCCTTTTGCTCACCCTTATGCAGTGCTACAACATTCGATTCCTTTTCAGCGCTCTCTTCATTTGCAGCTTCTTGTTTTTTCGGCATTATTAAGCCTCCTAGATTTTATCTGCCGTTAGTATAGCCAATTCGAACAATCATTATTGAACAATATCTACTTATCCTTAAATGAATTCTATTTAATGAGTAACAAGAATACATTATAATAATCTATATGAAAACGCTTAACCATTAAAATAAAATAAAGCAGGTGATAAACTTGGCAGCACACAAAATTATTATTGCTGGCTGCGGCAGCATGTCTCATACTTGGCTTGAATATGCTTTACAGCGCGAAAATGCTGAAATAGTTGGACTCGTTGATTTACATGCAGACACTGCTTTAACATTGGCAAAAAAGTTCGGTTTGAATTTGCCTGTGTTCACTGATTTAAACGAAGCGATCAAGACGTCTCGTGCAAATCTTGTTTTTGATATTACGATTCCAGCTGCCCACCCTACAATTGTTACTACAGCATTAAAGGCTGGCTGCCATGTATTTGGAGAAAAACCAATGGCAGAATCCTTACAAGATGCTGAGAGCTTAGTTGCTTGTGCTACTCAAACTGGAAAAAATTACAGTGTGATGCAAAACAGGCGTTATAATCGGCAAATTCGCGCATTTCATGAGCTCCTTGCCTCTCGTATGATTGGTGAAATTGGTTCTTTGCATGCAAACTTTTTCCTTGGACCTCACTTTGGCGGTTTCCGAGACATGATGGACAATCCACTCGTAGTTGATATGGCTATACATACGTTTGATCAAGCACGTTTTTTGCTGCAAGCAAATCCTGTGTCCGTATATTGCCATGAATACAATCCGAAAGGCTCTTGGTATAAAGGAAATGCAGCTGCTATCTGCATTTTTGAAATGGATGATGGTTCAGTGTTTACTTACAATGGTTCTTGGTGTGCAGAGGGACTCAACACTTCTTGGGAGTCAGACTGGCGTGCAACAGGAAGCAGCGGGAGCGCTGCATGGGACGGCACAAACAGTCCGTATGCGGAAATAAGAACTGATACTAAACAAGATAGTTTTATTTTTCCAGTGGATCGAAAAACTTACGAAGGAAGCTGGACCGGACAGGAAGGTCACTGGGGCTGTCTTGATGAAATGTTTACTTCCATTGAGAAAAGCAGATATGCAGAAACAGACTGCCGCGATAACCTTAAAAGCATGTTGATGGTTTTTGGAGCGGTAGAGAGTGCAAAAAAAGGAGAAAAAGTACATTTTTAAAGCTGGCGGAAATAACCGCCAGCTTTTTGACTTTACCCTACAGCCTCTTCCTTTTCAAGCTCGATATAAATTTCCTCCTCCCATATTGCTGAAAGCTGCTTAATTTTACTATCTGAAGAGAAATCCATCGGCATCAGTCCATTTAGCGGCATTATTGGTTGATAAAACCCAAGAACACTGAGCGTTTCTCCGATCAGCTTGCTGCATGTGTAATCTTTACTTTTAGAGTCGATTGAAAATATTCTTCCTTCGATTACTTCTTCAATCATCTTCCATTCAGACGGGTTCGGTATGCCATGTACTTTTTTGATGTACTCAAATAGTTTGTTCTCATCAACCTCTTTATGTTTTAAGATAGGACGAACAGCATAAACCGGAGGGACATATGGAACAAGGTCTGCGCCGTATGTTTTCAGGCGATCAATAAGCTTAACCAGCTTCGGTCCAGTTTTATGGTCTTGCTCCAAGACATCTGCTAAGTTTGTCAAGGCAGTAGATTCAAAGAAATATACTTCTCCCTCTGGATCTGGTCTTACAACCATGCCTACATGAGACCATTTGCTATGCTCTAATTCTTCAACTAGCTTGCTGATAGGATATTTACCATTAAACAAAACGATGTCACCAGTTTGGAAATCTTTCACAAGTTTATTATATGATTTACTATTCATTTTTTTCCTCCATTGGTAGAGAGTTTATAAAATCATGGTATAATTATACTACTAATTTACATTAGAGGAGTTATTATATGAAAGTATTTTTACAGAGTCGTCTTCTGTTCCTGATGTTATTAATCGTAATCTGGACGGCTTCTGCACATCTTGCGTCGGCTGCTGAGATCAATATAGGGAATAGCTTGAACGAACTTAATATAACAAACAAGACTTCCATTCTTATTGCTTATTCCGATAAAATCACTCCTAATAGTATACTAGATAAACAGGACGAGTTCCGTCCCTTTGGCGAAACAAAGGCTTCTGGCAACATCAACTCGGCAACCTACTGGATAAAGATGCCTCTCACAAATATGTCTACAAGTGAAAAGGAAATTCTTATTGAAGTGAAGAAACCGCATCTCAGTTCTGTCACCTTGTACAGAGAAGTAGCAGGTAAACTTATAGAAGAAGACACGATTGGGTACAGTTTTCCGTTTGATCACCGGATAATCAAGCATAAAAATCTGTTGTTTCCGATTACACTAACGGAAGATGGTGAACAGAACTATTTTCTGAAAATAAAGACAGACACATTCTTCCAAGCACCGATTGTCCTATGGGACCCGATAGCATTCTCAACTGAGAGTTATCATACACAAACTGCAAATGGCATCTATTATGGAATAATGATTGCAATGATTATCTATAATACTTTTTTGTTCTTCTCATTAAGAGATAAAACCTACTTATATTATATTTTCTTTGTGATAGGCTTTACGGTCATGCAGCTCATATGGGACGGATATGCCTTTCAATTTCTGTGGGGCGATTACCCGTGGTGGGCTTTAAGGTCTAATTCATTCTTCATCATATTTACGTCTTTGTTCGCCCTGCAATTTACGAAAAATTTTCTTCAGCTGAAAACAGCTTCACCGTGGCTGTATAAGCTTACTAATTGGATAATTGCCGTATTTTGTTTTGTACTCTTAGTACCATTCATTTTTCCACCGTCTATCGCAACGATGATTAGCACGGTTGGCGCAACTATTTTTGTATTCTTTATTATTGCTGTGGCGATAAGCGTCAGGACACGTTCTAGAGAAGCTAAATATTACTTTGCCGCATGGGGTCTTCTCGTTTTAGGTGTTATCTTAAACTTGCTTGCTGCCTATAAAATCTTGCCGCTCAATTCTGTAACCCTTGCTGCACCAAAAATAGGGGCCCTTGTTGAGGTATTTATTCTATCTCTTGGTCTTGCCGACAAGATAAAACGGATCAGCCTTGAAAAAGAGAAAGAATCAAAAAAATACTATATTCAGTCAATGCTCCACAACTCTTATAAGATTATGGAAGAAATTGAAGATACTCCTGCCTTAATTGAAACTGGGCTGACAGTATTAAAAGATGTTACAAAATATGAAAATGCTGTGTTTTTGGAAAGGGAATCAGAAGGCTGGAGTGTTTATGCACATAACGGGAGTTCTATTCAAAAAGATTGGACTGTTGAGGATGAATTTTTGGATAATCCTCAGTTTTTAGCAGATATCCGCAATAACCCGTTTGGCATTCAACATGATATTCATTCTTTAATCTCTTTACCAGTTAAGGCCTCGAAAAAGGATGGGTTGTTTGTTGTCTTTAACGAAAAGGAAGGAGAATTACAGCAATTCGAGGCTAATATTATTACCGAATCGTTTGCCGATAATTTTCTGCATATTCTTACAAAACTGGAAAACTATCAAGATTTAAAGGTTTCAGCCATGTTTGATCACTTAACTAGTCTTTACAATCGAAAATATTTCTTTGAGCAAATAACAGAGCTTTATCAAATAACGGCGAGTCTTAATGATCACTCTGCACTGTTCTTGATTGACATCGATCATTTTAAAAATGTTAATGACACATATGGCCATATGACAGGAGATAAAGCGATTATATTTGTAGCAAACATCATTCACACTATTTGCCGCAACAATGGAATTATCGGTCGTTATGGCGGAGAGGAATTCATTGTTTTCCTTCCCAATACTTCTTATAAAAAAGCTAAAATTCTCGCGAATCAGCTGGTTCAAGCAGTGCAAAATGACGCGATGGAGCTAGAGCATGGAAACAGTCTTCCGCTTACTATCAGCGTGGGAATCAGTTCAAGTGAAACGAACAAAACAAATCTTCACCAGCTTATATTGAATGCAGATGCCGCATTGTATCAAGCAAAGGCACAAGGAAGAAATCAGGCAGTAGTATTCATGGAAGAAACTAAAAAATCAGTCCGACAGCGTCTATAAATTAACTAGCAAAAGACACCGATTATGATCTCGGTGTCTTTCAAAAACCATTTTTCCTCTGGATTGTAAATAATTTTTGAAGGGCGGTAATTAGCTTGGAAATAAAGCAAATCACTGTTAAGCCATTTCACCAGGAACACATCAGCATCATAAATAAAACAAATGAACCATTTCCTATCATTGGCCGGCTTATCCCCTCTTTAAATAACGGGAAATGGTCATATGAAGAAGAACTGTATGAACATACATCTTATACAAAGTTTCCTGATGACAACCTTACTTGGGATGATTATATTGAGAAGCAAAATAAAATAATCTTCCTCGCTTTTATAGACGGAAAATATATCGGTCAAATTCGTTTAATGAAGGATTGGAATAAGTTCTGCTATATTGAAAATATCGCAGTTTGTAAAGACTATAGGAAAAACGGGGTCGGCCATACACTTTTTGCGAAAGCAGAAGAATGGGCGCGCCAAACGGATCTTAAAGGAATGTCTCTTGAAGCACAGGATGATAATCTGCTTGCATGCAGATTTTATATTAACCAAGGAATGAAACTAGCTGGTGTTGATTCATTAAAGCATGCCTTTAATCCGAATATCGACAAAACATTGTATTGGTACAAGGTGTTTAGTTAATGTAAAGTACCTAAGCTAACCTTTCTCCTTCTATTTCTTTTTAAAAAAAGAGCCTTGTAACAGGCTCTTATAAACGTTTAGCTATTCCTATAGACACCCCATGATATTTGTTTTGCTTGAGGTGCTGTATTCCCGCAAGAAGGGCATCTCGGGCTGGTTCCTCTTGATAAATCAGAGCAGTTCCAGCAATACCAATGGCCGCATTTGCTGCAAGTGCCGCCGCTTGCCTTATCATGCCCTGTACAAAAATGACATGCCATTTAATCTCTCTCCCCTTATGTCGTTTTCTCTTGTTTATCCCTACTTTGCTAATATATTAAATCCAGGCTTAGTTTGTTCACCTAATTTTTCATTTTCTCTGTTGCTTCCTTTAACTTCCTTATTTTTAAACATGAACAAATAANAAGGNTACTAAAGGGGAACCAATCCCACAAAGTCGATAAGTCTGTATATGGAATCCATTTTTNCTAACATGGTAAGATTGCTGTTTCGCTTTGTTAAGAAAAATGACGGTAACAGCATAACAGAATTTGGACAGACAAGAATGCTTGAACGTTTTTAAAAAGGCAGATACTTAATGGAACAGACAAAGCTGCGAAAGTGACTTAGGACTGTCGGTTACAAAAAATAAGAGAAATTCATCATGGAGATTATTATAGTGGCAAGCACCTAAAGAGACAAGGCACGAACTTCACGATAAGCCACAATCTTTAAGCAAAAAAGCAATTGATTTATACTCCTTTTTAAGCTGTATTTTCGTTTTCCTTCATACCCTTCCTTGAATAATAGAACCGCACACCTGTAAGTATGGCACCAATGAAGCAAAGAATGCTTGATCCAATAAAGACAACGTGCATGCCTGCTAGAAAAATATCAGGCCTGTCTGGAATCAAAGCTGTTACACGGTAGCCAGCATGTATGCTCATCACAGAAAACAAAGTGCTTGTGGCAACAGATATTCCTACAACCATGCCCAGATTTCTGACTAGAGAATTAATACTGCCGGCAATACCGAGCTGCTTACGTTCAACTGTTGACATTACCAATGAGTTATTTGGCGATTGAAATAAACCTGTACTTGCCCCGAGCAGTACAATTAAAATCGATAATGTGACAATACTGCTGCCTTCGTGAAGAAACGTCAAACCAATTTGGGCAATTATCATTAAAATTAATCCTACAAATGTAATTACTTGACCGCCAATTTTATCGGAAAGAGCACCACTTATTGGGGCAATAACGGCCATTGCAATGGGAAACAGCATTAAGATATAGCCAGCATGAAGTGGTGATAATCCTAAAATATCTTGTGTATAAAATGGTGCGAGTATATTGAAGCAAAAATTAGCAACAAACACGAGAAAACCACAAAGAATGCTGATTGTAAACAGCGAATTCTTAAAAAGAGAAAAGGAAAGCATCGGATTTTCAACCTTCCGTTCCACGATAATAAACAGGAGAAACAGAAGAATGCCAATGAAAACAGATAAAATAATATAAATATTAGAATAACCATATTGCTGACCTAAGAGAAGACTTGAAAACACAAACAAAATTGCCAGAGCAAACAGGATGCTTCCAGGAACATCAATTTTCACTTTCGTTGTTGTCACATCCTTCGGTAACAGCCTCCAGGCAATCATAATGGCAATAATGCCAATTGGCACATTAAGCCAAAATATGTATTCCCAGCCTAGGCTAGACAATATAATTCCGCCAAGGCTTGGCCCTGCAATGCTTCCCAATGACACAAAAGTGCCGATTAAGCCTAATGCTTTACCCCTTTCCCTTTTAGGAAACACCTCTGTGACAATTCCCTGATTATTGGCCATCGTCATCGCAGCACCAATGGCCTGTACGACACGGGAAAAAATTAAAAAGCCTAAAGAATGACTGAATCCACAAAGAAATGATCCTATGATGAAAATAATCGATCCAATCCGGAAGATTTTAATTTTGCCAAATATATCCCCCAGCTTTCCAAAGAATAAAATTGCCGTACAAATCATCATTAAATAACTGCTGACAATCCACTGAGATTGTGCAAGCGGCAAGGAAAGCTCTTTTGAAACAGTCGGAAGCGCGATATTAACGATACTTCCATCTAGCGTTGCCATAAAGGTAAACAAATTTAAAATAATTAATATAGTCCAACGTTTTTCATGGCCATTTAAACCAGCTTGAACACTACCCAACATTATCACCTCTGTCCATTAGTTGCGTACNCAACAATTTTTTGTAGTGTATCTATCAGCAAAAGCAAATGCATTATAAAACATAAGAGTGTTGAAGGAAACGCCACTGGGAAGATTAAAAATAGAAAGTGCCCAATGGCAATGGATTGTTCAAGCAAAGGAATATAAACCAAGACGTACTGACATCTAACCTGAATTTGCTAAAGCAACAACTTGTGCGTTCTGAAAGTGGCTGGATTCATTAATAAAGAAAACAATCGACGGGCAAATGAACTTTATCAGACTAAAAGGCCATGATGTGTACCACCATATTTAATTCGAATTAATCAGCTGACAAAAAACTTGTCGGCTAAGGAAAAATTTCAGTTAAACTATTTCAAAAAACATGGATAATGGTCTTTTATTTTCCCTCCCTTATTATGCAAGGAAGCAGCTCATTATCTGAAATCAAAGTTACTTGCTTAGTTAATTAAAAATGATACCCACAAAATGAGGCATTCTCTATTTAAGAATGCCCTGTTGTTATTTTCCGTATGCTTTAAATTCAGCTCTACTTCCATGAAATACATTCATATCAATAAATTTCTCTTCGCCATTATAACCAGCCAGCTTTTCTTTATCTGTGTATTGCCAAAATGTCCAATGACGATTATCGCGTAATGACGGTTCTGTAAAGACATTGCGAATCCAAATATCATTATCTTTGAAGCTATTTACTATGTAAAGATCGTATGCTTTTTGGGTTGTATACAAAATGATTGGCTGTCCATAATGCTTTTCAAGCAGGTCAATCATCGTTTGCAGTTCTCTTTTCACTTGACTGTGTTCAGGAGGATTTTTTTCCTTATTACCATAGAACTCTACATCAATTACTGGAGGCAGAGAAGCATTCTCCTTTGGAACAGTATTTATAAAATTTTCTGCCTGTGTTTTTCCACTGCTGTCATAGCTAAAAAAGTGGTATGCCCCGACACGCAAATTCGTTTTCATTGCCTCTTGCCAATTGTAAGAGAATTTCTCATCAACGAAAGAGCTACCTTCTGTCGCTTTTATAAAAGCAAAATTTATAGCATGCTCCTCCATTTGAGACCAGTTAATCTCCCCCTGATAGGCAGAAACATCTATTCCCTTTACAGAGAAATTATTTGCCTTGAATGCATTTGGTATGAAGATACCTTCCCGCCATAAACCCATTACTAAAATGGTAAAAACAGTAACAATTAAAAGCAGCATCACAATCCATTTATGTTTTGGTATATTCTTGTTAAATCCACTCATGTTCTAAAATGCTGTATAGTAACGAGTCACGCCAACCGTCACGTATAAGCAATTCCTCTCTTAGCCTTCCCTCATTTGTCAGGCCTGCCTTCTGTAAAACTTTGGCTGATCCGATATTTCTTGGATCACATGTAGCGTAAATTCGGTGAAGCCTTCTTGTTGAAAAACCAATCTCAATCAGCTTTTTAGCAGTTCCTGTTCCAAATCCTCTGGACCAATAGTCTGGATGTATAATATAAGATATCTCTCCCGTTTTATGATGGATATCCCTAATGTTCAATTCGCCAGCACC
>Ga0058696_1000050_pt1 | contig 44137 bp, 31 predicted proteins | sample AgamicMgSfrz_FD_55077 | JGI IMG/M metagenome (GOLD analysis project Ga0058696, IMG submission 55077) | Agave microbial communities from Guanajuato, Mexico - Mg.Sf.rz | ecosystem: Host-associated > Plants > Phyllosphere > Phylloplane/Leaf | place: Guanajuato, Mexico | collected 2012-05-30 | reverse complement strand
TCCCAGTCAGGAGCTTATCTGCATTTAAGAAGATGAAGCCGGCCAATCAATTGTTCCCCGAAATTTTGAAAGAGAACCCTATTGCCTCATTGCATCCTTTTTGCCTCGAAACAGAACTTGAAGGTGCCGATATGCATGCCCGTCACTTCTCTTCACCGTTTTCTAAAACAGTGGAAGATCCTGTAACAGGCACAGCTTCAGGAGTTATGGGTGCTTATTATGCATACTATCTAAAAAATAAGGCGAAGAAACCATTGAATCTTGTAGTGGAGCAAGGATTGGAAATGGGCCGAGCAGGCATTGTATCAGTTAAGGTATCAGATGGGAAAAATGGTATTGATGTAGAAATAACAGGTACAGCGGTGTATGTTAAGGAAATGGAAATAACTGTTGGTCATTAAACAATCTTGATAGGTAATAATAAAATAAATATTGAATCTTATGGTAATATATAGTAATATGTAAAATAATTATTAAAGCGAAGATTAGGACATGGGATGTTTAAAAAAAGTTGACAGAGAGGGAAGTGTAAGCTGGAATCTTCCTAACGTATTTAACATCTTACCACCTTTGAGCTTTGTTGGGGAAATATAGTATCCAATGACGTAAATGCTGCGTTAAAGCACAATAAGCCGCAGAAATTTTGCGGGAAGTTGGGTGGAACCACGGGTATAAGCACACTCGTCCCTTGTTAGAGGGATGTAGTGTGCTTATTTTTTTATAGAGAAAAGCGATGAAAAGGACATGAATCATGCTTACGGTCCACAGAGAGGGAAGTGTCTGCTGAAATCTTCCTGGCTTAGGAAAATGATTTACCACCTTGGAGCAGTACCTTTTAAAAAGGTAACGTTAGCTGCGTTAAAGCACAATAAGCCGTAGAAATTTTGTGGAAAATTGGGTGGAACCACGGGTATAAACACGCTCGTCCCTATCAGAGGGATGAGTGTGTTTTTTTTATACAATTTTTTATAGGAGCTGATTAACAGATGAAGAACAATGGTATCAAGGTAGAATTACCAGATGGAAAAAGTAAGGTATATATGAAAGGCAGTTCGCTTCGGGATATTGCAGAAGATATTAGCTTAAGTCTGCGAAAGAAGGCTGTTGCAGCAAAAGTTAATGGACAGCTGCTTGATTTAGCTACTCGACTGGAGGAAGATGCCCAGCTGTCTATCATTACAGTTGATTCAAAGGATGGGCTAGATGTATTGCGCCATACTGCAGCACATATTATGGCACAGGCATTGAAAAGATTATATCCATCCGTCGAGTTAGCGACAGGTCCAGTAATTGAAAATGGTTTCTATTATGATGTGAAGAGCGACGTTCCGTTATCAATTGCCGACTTGCCGGCTATCGAGGCAGAAATGCTTAAAATCATTAAGGAGGATTTGCTGATTGAGCGCATGGAAGTTTCCTATGAGGAAGCAGAAAAGATTTGGCGAGAGAGGAAGGAATCCTTTAAGCTTGAATTGCTAAAGGAAATTCCTGGTAACGAGAAAATTTCCATCTATAAGCAAGGTGAATTTCTTGATCTTTGTCGCGGTCCGCATCTCCCGCAAACAGGAATGTTGAAGTCTTTTGCCTTAACAAACGTTTCTGGAGCTTATTGGAGGGGAGACAGTCAGAATGAATCACTTCAGCGTGTTTATGGAACAGCGTTTGCTTGTAAACAGGACTTAGCTGATTATATGCATTTTTTGGAAGAGGCAGCAAAGTGGGATCACCGGAAACTAGGGAAACAATTGGGTTTATTTATGTTTTCCGAAGAAGCTCCAGGCATGCCATTTTATTTGCCTAAAGGGCAGCAAATCCGAAATGAGCTGGAGAAGTTTTCAAGAGAACTGCAGCAAGAATCCGACTACGAGGAGGTTCGTACACCTTTTATGATGAATCAAAGGCTATGGGAACAATCAGGTCACTGGGATCATTATAAAGATAATATGTATTTCTCAGATGTCGACAATCAATCCTTTGCGCTGAAGCCGATGAATTGCCCTGGTCATATGCTTATTTACAAAGATAATCTATATTCTTACCGGGATTTGCCGATCCGGCTTGCAGAGTTTGGCCAAGTGCACCGCCATGAATTCAGCGGCGCACTGAACGGAATGCTGCGCGTTCGGACATTTTGTCAAGATGATGCCCATATTTTCGTACGGGAAGATCAAATTCAATCCGAAATTAAAGACATCTTTGCGCTGATTGATAAAGTATACAGCACATTTGGATTTGCATACAAAGTAGAGCTGTCAACAAGGCCGGAGGATTCTTTAGGAGATGATAGTCTTTGGGAAGCATCAGAACAGGCTCTCGGGCAAGTGCTCGACAATTTAAACATCAACTATGTCATAAATGAAGGCGATGGAGCATTTTATGGGCCAAAGATTGATTTTCATATTAAAGATGCTCTAAATAGAAGCCATCAATGTGCGACAATTCAGCTTGATTTTCAAATGCCCGAAAAGTTTGATCTTGTCTATGTAAATGAAAACAATGAAAAGGTTCGTCCTGTTGTCATTCACAGGGCTGTTTATGGAAGCCTTGACCGTTTTTTTGGCATTTTAATTGAACATTTCAAAGGAGTATTCCCAGTCTGGCTTGCACCACTCCAAGTGGAAATCATTCCAGTTTCACATGTCCATTTGGATTACTGTTTAAAAGTCCAATCGGCATTAAAGCAAGCAGGTATTAGAGTCAAAATTGATAGGCGGGAAGAGAAGCTTGGCTATAAAATACGGGATGCCCAGCTGCAAAAAACTCCTTATATTCTTGTATTAGGTGATAAGGAAGCGCAAGCTGGAACTGTAAATGTCCGCAAATTTGGTGACCAAAAAAATGAGGAGCAACAAACAGCATCGTTTATTGTGGCTGTATGTCAACAAATAAAGGATAGAAGCTTATCCTAATTCCATGTGAAAAAAGCCTGTCAGGCTAGTTTAATGAAACTAGTTTGACAAGGCTTTTCTGCATTTCAGGCAGATTTAACTTTAAACACTTGGAACCGCAAACAGCTTCAATAAGCCATTCAGCTTATAGGCAGAATGATTTAGTAAAAAATCTAATCTCGTTCGCAGCCTGATAAATGTGTAGATAATGGTTACAAGTATCGCCAAGTAAATCCCTCCTGATTAATGATTCTGCCATTAATAATGGCCTTTTTAGTCTTTCAATGATACGAAAATAATATCCGCTCAATCCGTTGAAAGATGAAGAATTGTTAAAAAAAGAATTTTTATAATATTCCGATACAAAAAGGCAAGCTTGTAATAAAATGACACTACACAAAATAAATTAAAATGGAGTGATTTTAAGTGGAACCACCAATTTTAGTGTATAGAGGAACTCATATAGAAAGCACACATGAAGTGCATATAGCTGTTGTTAATCGGGATGGAAAATTGTTGTATTCGTATGGAGATTCGAACAGAATGACCTTTCCCAGGTCATCCATGAAGCCATTTCAGGCCGTTCCTCTTATAGAAACGGGTGCAGCAGATCACTTTGCTTACGATGGTTCAGCGCTTGCATTAAGCTGTGCCTCGCACAGCGGGGAAAGCTATCATCGCAATACAGTGCTCGACATACTGGACAAGCTTGGCTTGAATGAAGATGCCCTTCAATGTGGAACACATACACCTTGGGATATGGCGAGCTATAAACAGCTAATAAAAGCTGGCAAGGATGTTACTCCTGTATACAGCAACTGTTCTGGCAAACATTCAGGCATGCTGGCAACGGCAGTCCATATGAAGGAAGAGATTGATTCTTATCGAGAGATTACCCATCCTGCCCAGCAGCGAATCCTTAATGCAATCGAGGAAATATGTTCCTACCCTAAAGAGGAAATCCGTATGAGTGTGGATGGATGCGGGGTACCTGTCCATCAAATACCTTTAGTGAATGCAGCACTTGGCTATGCAAGGCTTGCCAAACCAGATCATCTAAATCAACAAAAATCAGCTGTCCTGACAAGAATTAGGGACGCGATGATAGATTATCCAGAAATGGTTGGCGGCACGAAAAGATTCGACACAGATTTAATGAAAGCATTTGGAAACAAGATAGTTTCGAAAGCTGGAGCGGAAGCTGTTCACTGCCTCGGATTGACTATGGAGGGAATTGGCATTGCAGTTAAAGTAGAAGACGGAGGGACACGAGCTGTCAGTGTAGCCACAATGGAAGTGCTCAGGCAGCTGGGAGTAGGCAATGAGCAAATCTACAAGCAGCTGTCTAAATATATAGAAGCGCCTGTTTACAACGCGAGAAAGGAACAAATCGGCGCAGTGAAAGCAAATTTTGTACTAAAGAGCCTTTGAAGGAGGACTGAAATAATAAACGAGGAGACAGGGGCATCCTGTCTCCTCGTTTATTATTATTTGCCTGATAAGGCATTTGTCGATCGTAGGAAAAAGGATATACCAAGACCAATCAGCAATAACACGCTTAAAATAATGAAAGACATTGTCAGCATGCCTGTTTTTAAGAGCTGTATAGATACAATCGGCCCAGCACTAGCTCCGAGAAAGAGAATGAAAGCATTAAAGGAAATAGCTGTTCCTCTTGCATTGCCCGCTTTTTGGCTGATTAATGATATGATCACAGGTGAAACGACTGCGATTCCTGTCACAAACAACACACTCATAATCACGACAGCAGGCAGTGATGTGCAAAAACCCAATAAGAACAGGCCGACAACAGAAAGGCCGAGACCAGCACGCAATACAGTCAATGCCCCGAATCGGTTTGAAATCGAGCCGACAAAGAAAGCGATAATCATCCCGATAATTCCAACAGCTCTAACATATAGTATCTGTTCACTGGATAAACTGAATTTCGGAGAAGATAAATAGCTTCCCAAAAGAGTGTACATACCAACTAATGTAAATAACAGCATGAAAGTAACCGCAAAGCAAAGCAGCAACTGGGGCTGTGAAAACAGCTGTTTTATCTGCATAAACTTGCTCCAAATATGATCATTTGATTTTTGGTGCTCCTCTTTCGGTAGAGCAATAATGACAAGAACTGCTGATAACAAGTAAACAACTCCTAAAATGAAAAAGATTGCGTTCCAACCGAGAAGTTCATTAATGATTCCGCTGAAAAGCTGCCCTATTATGCCTGCCATCAAAAGTCCTGTACTGATAAAACCAACAACAGTAACCCTTTTATTAGGTGGAAACATTTCTCCAGCATAAACAAGGGAAATCGGCGCAAAAGCAGCAGCCACAAGTCCCTGTATCGCCCGTAAAAATACGAGAGCGTGGTAAGAATGGACAAAACCAATCATGAATGTAATGACAGTCAGAACACTGATGCTGACCGCCATAAGTACTTTTCTTCCGTATTTATCGGAAATGGGACCATACAGTAAGCATCCAAGTGCATAACATAAAGAAAATGAACTGCCTATCCAGGATGTCTGGTCTAATGTAATGTGGAATTCTTCTGAGAAGACAGAAGTCAAGGGAATGGTAATGTACATGCTTGTTAATAAAGTAAGTCCGCACCAAAAAAGAATAAATGTTATAAAAGGATAATTCCGTTTTTGACTTGCCTCGTTTATGATTGCTTGACTCAAATACAGCGCTCCTTTGTTCGGTAGTTACTCCTTAAATGGAGGGTGATTCACAGAAATCCATTGCTGATTATATAGCCTTTCTAAAAAGTATGCAATGAGAGTGATTTTCTCCGAGTTACTAAGAATGCTTGAATATTTAAGGTTCATAAAAATAAATAGGAATATCTTCTTATATATAAGCCAAATTTCCTGTCGATATAGGGGGTAGATTGATACAAAAAGAAAAGGGCAGGAGAAACCATGGGGAAAATAAAAGGATTAAAGAAGATGAGAATGACGATTCAGAAGAAGCTGTTAATCACCTTTTTGCTGTTAGTCATCATACCTGTACTAACAATAGGAGCAGTATCCTATTTCAGTGCAAACAAGGCGATTTCAGATCAAATATCGTATGCATCAGAGGCGAGTGTGGATTTGTTGAACCAATATATAGACAGTACAGTAAATCCGAAGGTCAAAGACGCTGAATTTTTTGCTGAAAACATCTCAGTTAATGAAAACAGCATAAAAGAAAATTCTGATTTACGTAAACGATTTGATGAATACGCTTCACTCCATCCCGAGGCTGCCAGCATTTATGTCGGCACACCGAATGGAGACATGATTCAATATCCGGTTAAAGAGCTTCCTGACGGTTATGACCCAAGAGAAAGAGATTGGTATAAAGACGCAGATCCAACAACAGAAACAGTTATCTCTGATGCTTACCTTTCAGCCTCAGGAGAAATGGTTGTTACCATCTCAAAGAAGCTTGCTGATGGATCTGGCATCATCGGTATAAATTTAAAGGTTGATTCGATTAAAGAAGTCGCAAAAAAAGTGACAATTGGTAAAGAAGGTTATGGTTTTATACTTGGCAGAGAAAAACAATATATCTATCACCCGACTAAAGAATCAGGCACAGAGGCAAAAGACAGCTTCATGTCTGCACTATATGATAGGGAATCAGGACATCAAAACTATGAGCTTGATGGTCAGCTGAAAAGCATGTCATTCACAACGAACAAATTAACTGGCTGGAAAATCGCCGGGACGATGTATAAAAGTGAAGTAGATTCTGCATCAGCACCTATTGTGAAAACATCTTTAATTATTCAGCTTTTTGCAATCCTAGTCGGTATTGCAGTTGCCATTCTTGTTACTCGTTCGATTATCCGACCGCTTCGCAAGTTGAAGAATAGTGCACAGGTTATTAGCAAAGGGGATTTAACTGCGCCGATTGAAGTATCTTCACAGGATGAAATTGGTGAGCTGGGCGCAGCATTCTCCGACATGAAGGAATCGTTGCGCGGGCTGATTTCCCAGGTAGACTCAAATACAGAGCAGGTGGCGGCAGCTGCCGAAGAGCTGTCAGCAGCTTCTGAAGAAACAAAAACAGCAACAGTTCATGTTGCATCCTCTATCCAGCAGATAGCAAGCGGTGCAGAGGTGCAGACAACTGGCATCGAAAAAACCGCTGCAGCAATTGAAAATGTAGGACAAGGTATAAACACAATATTTAATAATGTCGAAATGGTCAATGAGGAAGCAAGAATGACAGCACATCATGCACTAGAAGGCGGAGAGTCTGTCAAAAAAACAGTGGACCAAATGAACACTATTTATAACCATGTGAGTGAATCAGATCAGATGATAAAATCATTAAACGACCGCTCAAAGGAAATAAATGAAATAAGCAATGTAATCAGCGGAATCGCCGAACAGACAAACCTGCTTGCACTAAATGCCGCCATTGAAGCAGCAAGAGCTGGAGAGCAAGGAAAAGGATTTGCTGTCGTGGCTGAGGAAGTAAGAAAGCTTGCTGAACAGTCACAGACGTCTGCTAAACAAATTACTGGTTTGATTAATGATATCCAGACCAGTACTGAAAAGACAGTAGATAAAATGAAGCAGGCTGCTGAGAGTGTCGAAACAGGCATTGAAGTTTCACAGGAAGCAATCGTGAAGTTTAATGCAATTATTGAAGGAATTAAAAATATGGCACCAAAAATGGATGAAGTGTCTTATATCGTCAAAGGTGTAAATGGTGAGATACAATCAGTCACTGCAACTTCATTCAACCTAGCTAGTATCGCAAAAGAAAACACTTCTGCATCAGAAAGTGTAGCAGCAAGCACTGAACAGCAAATTGCTGTCCTTGAAGAAGTAACTGCTTCTGCAAAATCACTTGCAAACATGTCAGAGGAACTGCAAGAGTTAATTCGTAAGTTCACTATTTGATATGGTAAATAAAACCAATTTATAAAATCAATAATAAAACAGTATAAAAAAAGCTGTTGNACCAAGGATAAAGGCGCTATGTCAAAGTACATTAGCGCCCTCTTTTTTTCTACCCTTACTGTCTTGTTTTGGAATATAATGAAAAAAGGAACGCATGGCCATATGGAAACACAAGGCTGTTGCACCAATTCTTAGAAAAGATGGAGAAGAAAACTTAAAATGTCAAATGAACTATTCCTTTTTTCTTTTATTGATATTTGCGGTGGCGTATTGAGCGCTTTGTTATGTATTTATGCCTTTTTTAATATACGCCATGCTCCTGGGGGAATCTTCTATATTTTAGGGNCTTTTTGTTGCTCACTGTTTACATTCTTTTATGTATTCGAACTGAACAGCTCAACACTTGAGTATGCCAAAATATGGCTGAGGCTAGAATATTTAGTATTGCCTTTCATTCCTGTTTTTACATTATTTATGTGTATGGAATATGTCGGTGTTAAGTGGAACCGACGCTTGTATTACTTTTTTGTCGGTCTACCTCTGTTGACGATATTGGTTCACTATACAAATGATTTTCACCATTTCTACTATAAATCAATGAGTATGGACACATCTGGGTCATTTCCTGTATTGAGCTTAGAAGGGGGACCATGGTTTTATGTCCATTCCTTTTTCCTGTATGCCTGTGTGCTAGGAAGTATAGCCCTGCTGCTTGCTCAGTTCAGAAAGGGCAGAGCAAGCCGTTTTAAATGGCAGATAGCCACGATGACAGCAGGACTGTTTGTGCCGGTGCTAGGAAGTGTTCTGTATTTAACCGATTTAAGTCCGAATGGAATTGATTTAGGGCCAATTTCGATGAGCATCTCCTTTATTTTCCATGGTGCTGCAATTGTTTCTTTGCAAATGTTCAGCGTTGCTCCCATTGCAAGAGAAAAGGTGTTTGACAGTATGGAAGAAGGAGTTTTAGTTCTTAACCAAAATAATGTAATTGTTGATTTTAATCCAATGATGCAGAAAATGGTACCGAAAATCAGCCGTGCGATTGGCAAATCTGTTACCGATATCCTTAAAGACAGTCAGGATCTATTAGAAATAATAACTAAAGGAGAAAAGCAAGATTATAAACAGGATACAGTCAATGGGGATATCCATTATCAGATTAAGTTCACCCAGCTACTGCACCGGAAAAAGCATCTCGGCCAAATCATTACATTTGTAGATGTAACAGACAGAATCCACTTGCAAGATAAGTTGAAAGCCATCGCAAGTATAGATGGGTTGACAGAGGTTTATAACCGCACCTTCTTTCTGCAAAAAACAGAAGAACTGCTCGAAAATGAAAATCTGAACAGCATGGCTATCATCATGTTTGATGTGGACCATTTTAAAAAAGTAAACGATACTTATGGTCATAAAACAGGAGACATTATCTTAAAGCAGGTGGTTAAACTTGCAAAAAAGCATATCAGAAAATTTGATATTATTGGCAGGTACGGCGGTGAGGAGTTTATGATTTGTCTGCCTGATACAGCTAGGCAGGATGCTGTTCATATTGCCGAAAAAATCCGCAGAGAAATAGAGACAAGTCAAGTGGAAGTAGACGGGAAAGAAATTATTGTTACGCTAAGCTTGGGAGTTTCCAGTGTTGCTGTCCAAGAAAACGAAGGTACAAACAGTAAGCTTATCGAAGCCCTTATGCATGAGGCCGATATGGCGTTATATACATCGAAAAAAAACGGAAGGAACAGTGTTCGTTCCTTTGAAAAATCAGCGGTAATCTTTTGAAAAATGTATCCTTTTAAAAGGATACATTTTTTTATGCAAATTACTCCCATGCAATACTTTTCCGCCGTAAAACGTGGATGCTCCACAAAAGAAAGATTCCCCCGAATAGTATATACAAAAGTCCATTTACTGCACCTAATGTTCGAGGCTCGAACACCCCCAGCAGCAGACCTGTTACAAACATTGATAAACCTAGGCTTGAATTGCCGATTGTTGCAGACAAAGCAAAATAGCTTCCTTGGTGCTTTTGCGGCATTGTTTTCATCACAACGGTATCAAGCAGTGCATTTCCGACTCCTCCAAAAACTGTCAATATTCCAAACAGGACGGCAATAATCGCAAAGGAGTTTAACTGACTTACAATAAACAGAATAATTCCTTCGATGATCATCGCGAGATAGGCGAACAATAAGAAGTGACCTTTGATTATTCGAGTGAGAAGGGGGCTGATAATAAAGCCAATTCCCAGTACACTGTATAAAATGCCTACTCCTAAATCTGCCGCATGAAAGGTGTTTTCTGCATAAACGCTAATAAGGACATTTTCTATTCCGTTTGCTAGTGGTATGAAAATATCAGCACTCAGCAGCATGATAAATAAGGATGAAGAGAAAATCACGGATAAAAGCCGATTTCCTGTGACTTTCGTTCCAGCATGATTAGCTTGATGCTCACTCGNATCATCTAAACCGGATATTCTGCTTGTAAGTGCAGCAGCAATTAAAAAGGATAGGATATTAACAACAAAGGCGGCTTTTTGTCCGAAAAGAAAGGATACAATTCCGCCAGAAAATGCACCGATAACAAGGACAAAGCCTAATTGTACTTGTTCCCATCCGTTTACTGCCTTCATATTTTCAGCATTTATTATTGCTGGAATGCTTGCCTTTTTTACAGGAGCATAAAGTGCCTCTCCGCTTGCCAATAGAAAGGAAGCAATGTAAATAATCCATATATCTGCCAAGCTGTCGACAAATAGAAAGGATAAGGCAATGCCTGCCCGGATTGTGTCCGTATATATCATTACTTTTTTTCGGGACCATTTAGCTGCAACTTTGCTGCTTAAAGGTCCAAACAGCAAAAATGGCAGCATTCTTAGAGCTAGTGTTATCCCGACAGACATGCCGGATCCAGACAGCTGTAAGAGAAGAGACAGCGATGCCACCTGACTGAATCTGTCTCCAATGCCATTTATAAGACCAGAAAAAAACAGCTTTTTATATTCTTTTTCTTTCGCCAGAATAGTCATGAATCATCATCACCTTTTTAGATTATTATCTAATTAGATGATAATCTAATTACTTAAAATTGTATAGAGGCTATCATTAATAAATTTAATAGAAGACGAGAAATTTTCTCTTAATAAGGAAAATTATTGTTTCATTCCCCTCCCAAAGCCTTGCTATTCCTTGCAATTATTGGGTATCCGCTGATTCATTCTTATCAGGGACAGGATAATCAAATCCGTATATTTTAACGAAACATGTGTTCTTATATGAGTCGAAAGGCACTTTTTATGAATATACTAAATTGTTAAACTATTTAATGTAAACTACTAATCCTACAGGAGGGATCATGTTATGAGACCAGAAGTGAAGGTAATTCCTTACAAAGTGGAGCAAGTGGTACAAATGGCTAACGAGGTGCCGACAGGAATTCAGCAAATTCAAGCACCTGCATTATGGAACAAGTCGAAAGGAAAGGGTATAAAGGTCGCAATCCTTGATACAGGCTGCGATACGACACATCCTGATTTGCAAGAACGCATAATCGGCGGCTATAACTTTACAGATGACGATAATTCAAATCCAGATATTTATAGTGATTACAATGGGCATGGCACACATGTGGCCGGAACCATTGGAGCAGTTGAAAACAGCATTGGAGTGGCAGGTGCCGCACCGGAAGTTTCTCTTTTAATCGTAAAGGTTCTTAATGGACAAGGTTCAGGGCAATATGACTGGATTGCTAATGGAATTCTTTATGCAATTGAACAAAAAGTAGATATAATTTCGATGAGTTTAGGAGGACCAGATGATGTCCAAGCTCTCCATGATGCTGTGAAAAGGGCGGTAGATAACCAAATTCTTGTCGTTTGCGCGGCAGGTAACGAAGGAGATGGACGTGACACAACAGAAGAGCTTGGCTACCCGGCAGCCTATAATGAGGTAATCAGTGTGGGTTCAGTAGACTTCACACGAAACTCTTCTGAATTCTCGAATTCTAACCGGGAAGTGGACCTTGCAGCACCAGGAGAAAATATTCTGTCCACATATATGGGCGGCCAATATGCTAGACTTAGCGGTACATCAATGGCGGCACCACATGTCACCGGCGGGCTTGCCTTAATTAAAGCAATTGCAGTTCAGGAGTTTGATAGACAGCTTACAGAACCAGAGCTGTACGCACAGCTCATTAAACGGACTGTTCCTCTTGGCTTCTCTCCAAAACTAGAAGGAAACGGACTGTTGTACTTAACAGCACCAGAAAAGCTGGCAGAAGCAATCCAGTCGACAGTTACTGAAATGCTGTCTGTATAAATAGGTTTATTAGATATTAGAAGATGTTCCTATTAAAGGAGCATCTTTTTTGTTCGCATATAGCAAATTTGGAAGTAAATACTATCAGCCCGTTTAATAGTAATACTTCTGTAAGTCCATTATAATAGCATAATAAACTTGAATTAGAATGAGGGTTATTAATTGAAAATCAAAGGTTATATTTATTCCATTTCTTTTCATGAGGATGAGACAGACTTATGCCGGCTTGAAATGCGTTCCTTGTTTCCAGAAGACAGTATCTCTGCCTCTGGTTTTGTAGAAAGCAACCTTGAGCTGGACGAAAGCAGAAGTCCATTTATGAAAGGAAGAGTGGACATACTTGCAGAAAGTGAAGTCTTTAACGAGTTACTTTCGGAAGTTAGTGAAATGGAACTAATTGAAGCTTCCTATAAAGTCGTTTTTATTAAAGGAGACGGAAATACTCCATTTTCAGACAGAAAACGAATGGAAAGAGAAGCTGGTGCTTATATAGAGGGAAAAGTTGATTTGCTCGATCCTGAACGTACATATGCAGTCATGTTTGTAAATGGGCGCTGGGTATTTGGATACTACCATAAAAGCAAATCTGTTTGGCTGGAGCATCAAAATAAGCCAAATCAATATTCCACTGCATTAAGCACGAGGCTAGCAAGGGCTGTTGCTAATATTGCCGTACCGCATCCAAGCGGTGTTAAGGCAATTGATCCTTGCTGTGGAATAGGCACTGTTTTAATTGAAGCATTATCGATGGGGATAGACATTGTCGGCAGTGACATAAACCCGCTTGTAACAGGCAAAGCGCGAGAAAATATTGCCTATTTCCATTTAAGTGGGGAGATATTGTTACAGGATATTAAAGAGGTGCAGGGTGAATTTGATGTAGCTGTTATTGATATGCCTTATAACCTTTGTTCTGTACTTCCTTATGAAGAAAAGCTCGAAATGCTTAAAAGCGCGAGACGGTTTGCTAAGAAGGCAGTCATTTTATCAATCGAAGAAGTAGATGAGGCTGTCAGTCAAGCTGAGTTTGTAATTGTCGACCGTTGCACAGCAAAAAAGGGTAGCTTCAAAAGGAATGTCCTGGTTTGTAAATAATGGTTTTTTTTGGTGGTGCACATTGTTTGTTGCGTAAAAGGCACGGTGTTAGAATGAAACAAGAGAATAGAAAGCTATTGAACTTGTCGAAGAAGGAGAATGCCGGATGAATGCAAAGCTTACAAAAAACATCATAAAAGATATGTGTGGCAATGTCTCCTTCAAGCGAGGAGATTCTTTTGTGAGAAGTAATAAAGTTACATTTCAATTATTTAATTCAGATACATGTAAGGCTATAGTCCATGCTGCAGATGATTTTAATGTGAGCATAAAGGCAACTTCAGGTAAGATTCAAGCAGTCTGCTCCTGTCCTAAGCTTGCTTCCTTTCAGAAGGATTGTCAGCATGTGGCTGCGGTGTTACTTGCGATTTATGAACATCAGCTAAAGAAAACCTCACCGCATATAGAGCAGGGAGAGGATATGCTTGCAGACGAATTAATGTCTATTTTCGATTTGCAGCCTAAGAGGAAAAGCGCTCATCAACGTCATTTTGAAAATAGAGAAGTAAGAAAAGCGGAGTTTGTTTGCCGGGTGGTAGAAGTAAGTAAACATAGCACTATGCTTGTAGTTGAAATGAGTATCGATGGTGTTGTTCTGTCGGATATTCACGCCTTTTTACTTTCTTGGAAACATGCAAATGCCTATACAGCGGATAATATAAACTATAATCCAGAAACACAATGCTTTTTAAAGGAAGCGGATGCTGTATTGGGAGAATTACTGGCAGTAGCAGGGGATGAGAATGCTTACTTGCCGCAATTAAGACACAACGGATTGACAGAGGAAAAACAAATGCTGCTGCTTCCCCCCTCATCATGGCCATCTGTTCGCAAACGCCTCACGAAGGCCCCTCATGTTGAATTTCAATGCTGGGGAGAAATATATCAGGGCTTGCACCTTTCCAATGGGCAGCTGCCGTTAACCTTCCAATTCGAGCATGGGAAGACAGGGAATCATCAACTATCTATTTCTGGAATGACAGAGATCCAGTTGCTTCCTATGTATGATTCTGTAGTCTCAAACGGAACGATCTATGAGGTGGACAGTCAAGATATTCAAAGGCTTGCGGAGTTAAAGGGGATGCTTGAGCAGACAGGCACAAATCATATTCCAATCCGCCAGAACCAAGCCGAGTTTTTTCTGGAAAAGGTAGCACCTAATTTAAGGAAATTGGGCAGTGTGCATATAAGCAGCCAGTTTGTCCGAACACCGCTTTTGGCAAAACTGTATTTAGACCGTGTCAATAATCGACTGTTGGCAAGTCTGGAATTTCATTATGGATCTATTATGCTAAATCCCGTTGAAAGCCGAGATATTCCTGCACAAGGTATTTTTGTCAGGGAGGAAGAAAAGGAAAATGAAATTCTTAGAATAATGGAAAAGAGCTCGTTTGCCCAAACAGAAAGCGGTTATATCCTCTACAACGAGGAGCTGGAGTATGAATTCCTGTATAATACCTTGCCAGAATTAAAAGGCAGTGTACAAATATACGCTACAACAGCAGTGCGTAACCGGATTTTCAAGGGAAACAGTTTTCCGAAATTCAAAGTAAAGGTGAAAAAAGACCGTATTAACTGGCTTGAATTCAAATTCGAAATGGAAGGATTCCCAGAAAGAGAGATTAAGGAATTGCTGTCGGCATTAGAGGAGAAACGTAAATACTATCGGTTACAAAACGGCTCTCTGCTATCCTTGCAAACTAGAGAATTTGAAAAAATCCAGCAGTTTTTACGCTTTCCAGAGCTTGAGCTGAAAGAGGAAATCGATATGTTTGAGTTGCCTTTTACAGAAGGCCTGTCCTTGTTTTCAGATGGAGAGCAAGGCATCATAGAGCTGGACGAATCGATGGCGGAGCTTATGCAGGTAATCAGAAACCCCGAACGTTCCAATATGGAAGTGCCTGAGCATTTGCAATCGATTTTAAAGGAATACCAGAAAACAGGTTTTAAGTGGATGAAGACACTTGCCAAGTATGGTTTTGGTGGTATTCTTGCAGATGATATGGGACTGGGAAAAACGCTGCAAAGCATTACCTTCATTGCATCAGAACTGCCGGCAATAAGAAAGGATAAAAAGCCGGTGTTAATTGTTTGTCCGTCTTCGTTAACATATAATTGGCTTCAGGAAATAATGAAATTTGCATCGGAGATTCAAGCAGTTGTTATTGATGGTGCTGCCAATGAGCGGAAACAGCTGCTGGATGAACTGGATGGTATTGATGTGGTAATCACATCCTATCCGTTGATACGCAAGGATATTAAATGGTATGCAACACATGTCTTCCATACAGTATTTTTCGACGAAGCACAAGCCTTTAAGAATGCTGGAACACAAACGGCAAAGGCCGTGAAACAAATTCATGCGGATAACCGCTTTGCCCTGACTGGAACACCAGTGGAAAATTCTATTGAAGAATTGTGGTCACTCTATTATATCGTTTTTCCACAGCTTTTTAGAAGTTTGAAGGAATATGCAAATCTAACGAGAAAGCAAATAGCTAAGCGTATAAAACCTTTTCTGCTGCGTCGCCTGAAAGAGGATGTTCTAATGGAGCTGCCTGGTAAAGAGGAATGGGAAGAAGCAGTTGATTTGCTTCCTGAACAAAAGAAATTGTATGGTGCTTATTTAGCAAAACTTCGCCATGATACATTTAAACATCTCGATAAAGCGACACTGCGTAAAAACCGTATTAGAATACTGGCAGGGTTGACGAGACTTAGACAAATCTGCTGCCATCCAGCCCTTTTTGTAGACGACTATAATGGCAAATCATCTAAGCTGGAGCAGCTGATGCAATTAATAGAGGAGTCAAAGCAAGCGGGCAGACGTGTGCTGATTTTCTCCCAGTTTACGAAAATGCTTGAGCTGATCGGAAGGGAGCTTGCTATTAAAGATATGCCTTTCTTTTATCTTGACGGGAATACACCAGCAAGTGAAAGAGTAGAACTGTGCCATAGATATAATGCTGGTGAAAGGGACTACTTTTTAATCAGTTTAAAGGCAGGCGGTACAGGGCTTAATTTAATGACGGCAGATACTGTTATTCTTTATGACACTTGGTGGAATCCAGCAGTAGAAGAGCAGGCTGCCGACCGTGCCCACCGGATTGGTCAGGAAAATGTCGTTCAAGTAATTAAACTGATGGCAAAAGGAACAATTGAAGAGAAGATTCATGAATTGCAGGAAAAGAAACGGCTTCTTGTGGATGAGATTATCAATACAGATGAAGCAGTGCTGTCATCCATTACAGATGAGGAATTGCGGAGCCTGCTTTTATAGAAACAGGAGGGAATGGTAAAAATGATAAAGGAAATTAAACTTAATGATACCGTTATACATGTAAACAGCTATAAAGAAGAGCTGCAAGATGGGCTGCATTCTATTACTGTCGTATTTAATGTAGGAAATGAAGACTATCATGCAATCACTACATTATTGTATAAAAATGATTTTCGTGTAGCTGTTCCAGAAAAACAGCTGTCCTTTGAGGCAGCTATTCAACAATATTCTACATCGGTTACTAATTTATATGAAAAAGGTAATATTGGCGAGTTCACATTAACACTACTGGAAAAAAGGAACGGATAGAAAGAAGGCATCATGATGAGAATAGGTATTTTAGATCAATCACCGATTTCTACTAATCAAAACGCACAGGGAGCCCTAGCTGCATCTGCAAAATTGGCGCAAGCAGGAGAGAAATTTGGCTATACACGCTATTGGCTTGCAGAACATCATGATTTGCCTGGTCTTGCGTGCTCAGCACCAGAAGTGATGCTGAGCTATATCGGAGCGAATACAAGCACGATTCGAATTGGTGCAGGTGCTGTACTGTTGCCCTATTATAAGCCATATAAGGTTGCTGAAGTTTATAACATGCTTGCAACCCTTTTTCCTAATCGGGTGGATATAGGAATTGGGAGAGCACCAGGTGGTTCAGCAGAAGCAAGTAATGCCTTGAGCGAAAACTTTCTTAAGCAAGTTTGGGCAATGCCTGAAAGCATAAAGGAACTGCTGATGTTTTTGGATGATGAATTTCCTGCACAACACGAGCAAGCAACATTATCAGCAGCTCCTATTCCAGATATTTCACCTGAGCCATGGCTTCTTGGGACAAGCAAAAAAAGCGCCGCTCTTGCAGGAACACTCGGTCTTGCCTATACATTTGGCCATTTTATGAGTGAAAATGATGGAGCAGAAATTGTTCAAGCATATAAAGCCGCCTTCAAGGAGCGAAAAGAGGGACAAAGAGCGGAAACGATTGTTGCTGTAGCTGTCTTTTGTGCAGAAACGACAGAAAGAGCGGAGGAAATTTCCTTAAGTTCTTTTATTTGGTCATTGCAAAGAGCCAAAGGAGAGGGAGTACGGGGTGTCCCTTCTATTGAAGAGGCAAAAGCGTACAAGCTTACCGATGAAGAGATACAAAAGCTTTCGTCTTTGAAAGAGAAAACAATTATCGGGGATCCAAAAGAGGTAAAAGAGAAACTCTTAAAATTAAATGAAGTTTACGGCGCTGATGAAATCATGATTGTCACAATCACACATGATTTAGATGATAAGATAAAATCATACAGACTGATTGCAGAGGAACTGCTGTCATAAAAAAGGAAGACACGGCATCTTGTATAGATTTCGTGTCTTCTTTTTTATTTATGTCAGTTAATTTTCAGGCTAATAATGATACTCTCTATATCCACCTTCTTGAAAAAATAGTATAATTCGGATTAAGTAAGGGCTTACATACATTAAGGGAAACAGAAGGCTGACCTTCATAAGAAATCACTTTGATTAGTTTGTATATCCAATGAACAAAGTTGGTAGCAATGAATGGAGAAACTTAAATGGAACAACTTCATTCATAGACTTGAGAGGCAAATATTTATACTGCTTATAAGTGTAATGCCTTCGCATTATAAGGGGGAAGTATATGGGTAGTTTGTTAAACAGATGGAATACGTTACGAAACCAAATATTAATTGTTTTTCTGTCCGTTATGTTCATCGTTTTATTGATTGTCAGTATCCTAACATTCAATCAAGTATCATCTCTATTAAAAAACAATGCAGAAAAACAAATTAAGCAAGTGGCTGTGGAAGCCAATGGGAGACTTGAATCACTGTATGAACAAATTAATATGGCTTCAAAACTTGTTGTTACAAACGACAAAGTTCAAAAGCTGCTGACGAAGGAATATGACAATAAGGAAGTGCCATTTTTAGAGCTGCAACAATTGATGGGAACAGTTAACACCATTACAGCTAACTCTGATGGCATTTTTTCATTTCAGCTTTTCACAAACGATGAGCACCGTATACTTCCTCTTGATGATGCAACTTCAACAGTCAAATTGAAGAAGAGTTGGGTGGAAATGGCGAAAAGGGAAAAAGGTAAACTTGTTTGGATTGGTGAGGATCCGAAAGATGCTAATTACTTTCTTGCAATAAGAAGAGTAAATTTAATGGACAGAAATTATACAAATGGAGGGTATATCCTCATCAGTATTTATAAAGAGTATTTTCAATTCGTCAACAAAGATTTGACTGATGAAACAAACCAGTATTCCATATTGCTTGATAAATACCTTGAGCCAATTATTGCTAATTATGACAAGCCGCTTCACTCCATCATACATAATGAAAAATCAACTGTTCAATTAAATAGTCGGGATTATATGGTAACAAGAGAAGTATCAGAAATTACAGGGTGGACGGTTCTTATCCTTACTCCTGTCACCGCTTTGACAAGCGGAATTTCTGTTCTTCGTTCAAGTATTTTAGTTTCTGGGCTATTAGGTCTGCTGATCTTTTTCATTTGCTCTTTATTTTTGTCCACCATTATCACGAGACCTATTATCAAGCTTACAAAAACAATGAGACATGCAAGTCAAGGGTCGCTTGCGTTAAATCCGAAGCTTCCCTCTGTGAACGAAATAAATGAATTGAATAGCACCTATAACCAGCTTGTTAAAGAAACAAACCATTTAATCACGATGGTGTATGAAAAAGAAATTATTAAGAGCAGAAGTGAACTAAAAGCAATACAAGCCCAGATTAATCCGCATTTTCTCTTTAATACACTCAATGCACTCCATTGGTCGCTAGAGGATAAAGAGGAAGAGGAACTTGCAGAAACCGTTTTGGCAATGTCTAATTTGTTTCGGTATACAATCACGAACAGCCCAGAGGATGAATGGGTATACATGAAGGATGAACTAAATCATATCAACGATTTTATGGAAATCATGAAAATGCGTTTTGGGGACCAATTGAAATGGCGCATCGAGATGGATACCGTTTATGAACTGGTCAAAGTGCCGAAATTTTTGATACAGCCGTTAGTAGAAAATGCTGTTATACATGGTGCAGGAAACAAGATAGGAATTTGCACCATTATTATATCTGTCAGATTAGTGTGCAACAGTCATAAATTGTTGGTAACAGTAGAAGATGATGGTGCAGGTATTGCAGAAGAGAGGCTAGAGAAAATCAAAGCGAGGATGGGTATCGGTGAAATTACTTCCATAAGTGGAAAGGGAATGGCTATTTCCAATGTGAACAAAAGGCTTAAGCTCTATTATCAGGAGAATGGACAGAATGGATTGGAAATTAAGAGTAAGCGAAACAAGGGGACCTCTGTTTCCTTTGAAATTCCGATTATAGGGGGAGAACAGGAATGTATGCAAAAACAATCCTAATTGTCGATGATGAACCGATGGCAAGACAAGGTATCAAGAGAACGCTTGATGCTTGGGCAAAGGGAGACTGGCAGATCCTTGTTGCTGCTAATGGCGAGGAAGCGATTGAGCTAGTCAAGCAGCATAAAATTCATATTTTAATAACGGATATACTCATGCCCGAAATCACTGGCATTAAGCTGTTACAAGTAATTAAAGAGCAAAATGCTTCCCCTGTTGCAATTGTTATCTCTGCCTATTCAGAATTTGCTTATGCACAGGAAGCACTTCGCTTAGGTGTAATTAACTATTTGCTTAAGCCTGTCAGTAAAAAGAAATTGATTGAGGCAATTGAAGATGCCATTCAGATAGAGACACAGAAAACTAGGACGGAAATAATTGAAAAAGTCGTTGATGAAAAGTTGTTGACCATTACGATGAAGGAAAATTCCGCGAAGGAGCCGATAAGAGAAGCTGTCCGCTACATTGACCAGCATTTAAAGATGGAACTTAGTCTCAAAGGTGTTGCAGACCATATCCATTTAAATCCAAGTTATTTAAGTGTTCTTTTCAAGGAACAGATGAAGTTAACATTCAGTGAATATATAACAAGGCGACGAATTCAGCACGCTAAGGAACTGCTGATTTCCACAAATCAGCCTGTTGCAGATATAGCTGAGGAATGCGGTTATAAAACAGCTAAATACTTTATTAAAATTTTTCGGGAGCAAGAAGGTGTTACACCCAGCATTTATAGAAAAACAAATAATGTAAGGGTTTTCTAAAGAAAGTAGTATTTTTCCTAATGACAGTGACCTATCGGGATGATTAGAAAAGATGATAGACTCATAGTGTAATCAAAGCATCTAAAAAAAGGGGGCAAAAAAGTGTTCAGACATAAATCTTTTTCGATTTTGATGTCCATTGTCATGTTAGTTGTCTTAGCATTATCAGGATGTTCTTCTTCAGGAAATGAAAGCGCTTCAGGCGAAGAGGGGACAGTCATCAAGTTTATGCATCTATGGCCGGAAGGCTCTTCAAAGGCACAGTACACGATTGTGAATAACATTATCAAGCAATATGAAAAGGAACACCCAGATGTGAAAATTCAAACAGAAATTCTTGGGAATGAACAATATAAAGATAAAATCAAGGTTCTTTCCGCATCAAATGAACTTCCAGATGTTGGAGTAACCTGGGCAGCTGGCTACCTTAAGCCTTTCGTGGAAGGTAATATGCTTGCACCATTAGATGACAAAATTGAAAGTGACTTTAAGGATCAGTTTGTTGCAGGTACGACGGAAGCTTATGCAGTGGATGGTAAAACATATGGACTGCCGCTTGAGCTGAATATAACGCCAGTCTACTATAACAAAGAAATCTTTGAAAAATATAATCTTGAAATACCAGAAACATATGATCAGTTTTTGGATGTAGTGAAAACATTAGTGGATAAGGGAGTTACACCTATCACTCTCGGAAATAAGGACAGATGGACAGGATCCATGTGGTATATGTATCTTGCAGACCGTATTGGTGGTCCTGAAGCATTGGCAAATGCAATCAACCGGTCCGGCAGCTTTGAAGATCCAACATTATTGAAAGCTGCTGAAGAAGTGAAAAAGCTTGTTGATATGGGGGCGTTTGTGAAAGGCTTTAATGGCTTATCAAATGATGAGGCGAAAGGATATTTCATGAATGAACAGGCAGCGATGTATTTGATGGCAACATGGGAATTGCCGAACTACACAACAAGCCCTGATGTAACCGATGAGTTTAAAGAAAAAGTAGGCTACTTCAAATTTCCAACATATGAAGGCGGTAAAGGAGATATTAACAGCTTTGTAGGAGGACCAGGAGTCGGTTTGTTTGTGTCAGAAAACTCGAAGGTCAAGGAAGAGTCAAAAGATTTTGTTTCATACCTTGTGAAAGAGTGGGGCAAGCATTCAGTCACGGATGCTGGAGTTATTCCTGCAACAGTTGTCGACACTTCCAATACAGAGCTTGACCAAATGTACATTGATATACTGAATGATTTAAGCAATGCTTCCAACTTGACCCTTTATGCAGACGTACAAATGAGCTCAAGTGTTGCACAAGTCCACTTGGATATGATTCAATCCTTGTTTGGCGGCCAGGCAGCACCTAAGGAATTTGTGAAAAAGCAGGAAGAGGCGTTAGCTGAGGAAGAGTAACGAGGAGTTATTAATAGCGTGTAACAGGGGGCGTTTTTATTGCCCCTAAACTTGGAAAAGGGAGGGAGGAATAGGAAATGAAAACAGTCATGTCCAATAAATTCGCTATTTGCTTATACGTGCTGCCTGCTTTGCTGTTAATTCTGGTGCTGATATACATTCCGATTGTCCTGACAGGCTATTACGGGCTGATGGATTGGGATGGCATCGGGGCAATGAAGTTTATCGGTTTGGATAATTATGTGCAGCTGATAAAGGATAAGATGTTTTGGACTAGTACGTATCATTCCGTCTTATTGGCCGTATTTTCAGCAATAAGCTTGATTTTCTATTTAATCATTTCCGTAATCCTGGCAAGCAGGATTAAAGGAGCAAATCTGCTCCGAAAAATCTATCTGATTCCGATGCTACTGTCATCTGTGGCAATTGCACAACTTTGGCTGAAAATATTTGACCCGACAAATGGAATGCTCAATAAGTTGCTTGAGCTGTTTGGTGTGGAAAATACCCCAATTTGGCTGGCAGATCCTAACCTTGTGCTTGTTGCTATCTTTGTTCCAATCATCTGGCAATATGCTGGCTTCTATATCATTATCTACTATGCTGCATTAAAAAACGTACCCGAGGAAGTGATTGAAGCAGCAAAAATTGATGGAGCGACACCTTGGCAAATTGCTTACAGAATAAAGCTTCCGCTTATTTCGGGAGTGATCAAAGTGACGATTGTCCTCGCAATAGTCGGTTCACTCAAATACTTTGACCTTATTTATGTTATGACTGGAGGCGGCCCGAACGGCTCAAGTGAAGTGATTGCTTCCTATATGTATAAGGAGGCTTTTAAGACATATAACTTTGGCTATGGCAGTGCCATTGGCTTCGCACTCTTAATCCTTTGCCTTGTTATGACATGGATCATTCAAAAACTTACCGCATCCAGAGAAGATATTCAGTATTAAGGGAGGAGTGATAAAAAATGAGTGAAATTACAACGCAAAAGAGAATGAAGACGATTCCTCACACTTCGCCTAGACCAAAAAGCTCTATTGGCTCAAAAGTCGGCTTTGGCTTACTCTACCTTATATTGGGAATCATCGCCATATTTCAGATATATCCATTAGTTTGGCTGTTCTTTTTTTCCTTGAAAACAAATCAAGAAGTGTTTGGATTATCACCCTTTGCACTGCCAAAGGACCCGCAATGGAGCAATTATGTGAAGGTCTGGACACAAGGAAATATCAGTCTGTATTTCTTCAACAGTGTTTGGATTACAGTTGTCGCAGTGCTGTTGACGGTTATCCTAGCAAGCTTTGTCACCTTTGCGATAACAAGGATGTATTGGAAATTAAGCAAGCTTGTTCTCGGACTATTTATGGTAGGAATTATGATTCCGCTGCATTCGACCTTAATTCCATTGTTCAGCTTCTTTAACAACTTGCATTTGATCGATAATCCCATTTCCATCATCATTTCCTATACAGCCTTCAACCTGCCATTGACGATTATGATTTTATTGGGATTCTATCAGACACTCCCAAGAGAAATTGAAGAGGCAGCCGTTATGGATGGCTGTTCGATACACAGAATCTTTTTTCAAATCACCTTGCCGATGACAACACCAGTGATGGCAACAATCATCATTATCAACATGATTTATAACTGGAATGAATTTGTGTTTGTGAATACATTTATCAGTTCTGATAAATGGAAGACATTAACAGTTGGTGTCAATAATTTTGTGGGGCAATATTTGACAGATTGGGGGGCAATTGGGGCCACCTTAATGATCAGCATTATTCCGATATTAATTGCTTTTATCGCATTGAGTAATCGCATTGTTGAAGGATTGGCAGCAGGTTCTGTCAAAGGATAAAAACGAAAAGGAGCTGTGTTTTATGCCGGAAAATATGTTTTTTAATGCACATCACTCCCCGATTGGAGCATTCTCAAGCTTTACTCTCGGATTTCCAGGTGCAGGTGGAGGGCTTGATTTGGAGCTTGGCCGTTCACCAAAACAGAATGTGTATATTGGTGTCGAAAGCTTAGATAAAGAAGGCGTTTATGAGGCATTTCCATTTTTTGCATACCAAGAGGAGGACGAAAGCAAACGGTATGATATTGAAAACATGGACCCTGATCCAGATAAGCCGAAAATTATTTTTCCATATTCTAAAGAAGAGGTGACAAGGGAGTTTAAGCTTGGAACAGATACATGGAAAGCGGGGGACTTAACCTTTAAGATTTATACACAAATAGAATCCGTGCCAGAGCCGGGGGCGGGCAATGAGGATGAAATGAAAAGAATTCTCCTCCCTGCTGTCCTTGCAGAATTGACAGTTGATAATACAAAGGGCAGTAAAGATAGACGTGCGTTTTTCGGATATGAGGGCAGTGACCCTTACAGCTCTATGAGGCGGCTTGATGATACGATGGACGGAATTGCTGGTATCGGCCAGGGAAGACTGACTGCAATTGCCGCTAGTGGTGATGGCATCAAGTCAGGGATGCATTTCAGCATGGAGAATATCCTTACAACACCGAATGAGGAAAACTGGACATTCGGCTTAGGGGCGCTCGGTGCACTTGTCGCAGATGTACCTGCTGGAGAATCGCGGACATACCGATTTGCTGTCTGCTTCTATCGCGGTGGAATTGTCACAGCCGGAATGGATACATCCTATTACTATACTAAGTACTTTAAGAATATTGAGTCTGTTGCAGCATACGCACTAGAGCATTTTGATGAGATAGCTGAAAGAGCAGAAGCTGCGGACGAGCGCCTGCTTGCTGCAAATCACTTATCTGCAGACCAGCAATTCATGCTGATTCACTCTATTCGCAGCTATTATGGTTCTACACAGTTCCTGCTATGTGACGACGGAGAACCGTTCTGGGTTGTGAATGAAGGAGAATACAGGATGATGAACACATTTGATTTAACAGTCGACCAAATATTCTTTGAGCTGAAAATGAATCCATGGACTGTTAAAAATGAATTGGATATGTTTGTGAAACGCTTCAGCTACGAAGATTACGTCCGTTTTCCAGATAGTGATACAGTATATCCCGGCGGCATCAGTTTTACCCATGATATGGGTGTTGCTAATACAATTTCCCGGCCGCATTATTCTTCCTATGAGCTGTATGGGCTGGACGGCTGTTTCTCCCATATGACACATGAACAGCTTGTAAACTGGATATTATGTGCTGCCGTTTACGTGTCATATACAGAGGATGAAGCATGGCTAAAAGCGAACATGCCGATTGTAGAGAGCTGCTTTGAAAGCATGCTGAACAGAGACCATCCAATGCCTGAAAAACGAAACGGTCTAATGGGACTGGATTCCTCGCGGGTGATGGGTGGAGCTGAAATAACCACCTATGACAGCTTAGATGTTTCATTAGGGCAGGCGAGGAATAATATATATCTTGCGGGCAAGATTTGGGCTTCTTATGTGGCGCTTGAGAGGATTTTCAAGGAACTGGGAAAAGAAGACCTGGCAAAACAAGCAGGCTTGCAAGCAGAAAAATGCGCAAATACGATTGTAGAAAATGTGACAGAAGAAGGCTATATTCCAGCAGTAATTGGAGAAGGCAATGATTCTAAAATAATCCCAGCTATTGAAGGGCTTATTTTTCCATATTTCACAAATTGCAAGGAAGCTCTTGAGGAAACAGGACGGTTTGGTCCTTATATTCAGGCATTGAACAAACATTTAGAAACAGTGATGACTGAGGGGGTTTGCCTGTTCGAAGACGGCGGCTGGAAAATATCATCAACAAGCAGCAATTCATGGCTCAGCAAAATTTATTTAAGCCAATTCATTGCAAGGGAAATTCTTGGAATGCAATGGGATGAAAAAGGGGCTAAGGCAGATGCTGCCCATGTTAAATGGCTGACACATCCAGTGCTTTCCGTGTGGAGCTGGAGCGACCAGATCATTGCAGGGGAGATTGCAGGCAGCAAATATTATCCACGTGGTGTGACAAGTATATTATGGCTTGCGGAAACTAAGTAAGCTATGTGGACAAAATCGATGGGGAAACTGTTCACTGTTTGTGAGTGGATTACGAAGCTAGCATACCTAAATATCTTGTGGATGGTCTATATAGCTGCTGGCCTGTTTATTTTCGGGTTCATGCCTGCCTCAGCAGCACTCTTTGTAGTAATAAGGAAAGTCCTGAAAAAAGAATCTGATATCCCTATTTGGAGAACATTCCATACTGCTTACAAACAGGAATTTATCAAATCAAATATAGCAGGACTATTCTTATTGCTAATTGGGATCATTATAATTTTGGATTATTGGTTGCTCCAGTATGCAATGGGTGTGATGCGAGGGATAATGGCAGGGTTGCTGCTGCTGCTGTCTGTATTTTATATAACAGTGCTGGTTTTCTTTTTTCCTGTATATGTCCACTATGACTTGAAGCTTCGTGATTATTTCAAATATGCCCTTCTTCTAGGGATCAGTCACCTTCATGTAGCAGCAGTGATATTTATCCTTACAGCACTGACAGTTTTTCTTTTGCTGTATATGCCAGGATTAATCCCGTTTTTCGGTGGAATATCACTTGCTTACTTATGGATGACAGGAGGAGTTTATATATTCCGGATAATGGAGGAAAGGGGCAGGAAGATTCTGTCCGTTTGCTAATCTACTTGGCGTGAGGCATTGCCTGCTCACGCCAAGCATTTAAGAACTCTGCTGCTGTGCCTTCAAAAAAGCCTCTGCTGAGAAAGCTGATGCGCCAAGAGCAGACACTGGCATTGCCAAATCTGAGAAATCAATCTTAATATCTGTCTGGTTAAAGGGAGATGTATATTGGCTGATAACCTCTTTAAGCTTTGGATCCATCCATTGTTTGCACGCAGCAAGGCGGTTGCCGATGATAATTTGTTCTGGATTAAAAGCGTTAATGATGTTGATGATGCCGATTGCCAGATTCTCACTGATTTCTTCCAAAAGCTCGATTGCAGCTCTGTTTTCTTTAGTGGCAAGAAAAATAATATCTGCCAGGCTGATATCTTTTTCGTTGGTTAGCTTGATGCGATTTGCTTTTGCCAACAGGGCCTGTTCGGAAGCGTAGAGCTCCCAACATCCTTTGTTTCCGCATGAGCACTTAGGACCGTTTCTATCAATCGTCATATGGCCAACCTCTCCAGAGTAGCCGTTAGCTCCGCTGTATAGGTCGCCGTTAATGATAATGCCGGCACCAATCCCAATGCCGGTACTGACATAGATGAGGTTATCGGCATGTTGGCCGGTCCCGAATTGCTTTTCACCATATGCACCAGTATTGGCTTCGTTCTCAACAATCACTGGTACTTGGAAGACTTTCTCTAGCTCTGTCTTGAGGGGAATGTCGCGCCAGCCTAAATTTGGGGCGAGCAGCAGCTTGCCGTCTTTATTGACGATTCCAGGTGTCCCTACTCCTATCCCTACAATCCCATATGGGGAGGACGGGGCAGCCTTTATTAATAAGGTGATAACATCAACTACCCGGCTGAAGGTGTCATCGTAGGAGACATTTTTGTATGGTTCATTCTTTTGGGCGATGATAGTACCGTTGAGATCTGTCAAAACACCAAGAATATAATTAACTCCAAGATCAAGTCCAATTGTGTAGCCTGCTCCTTGGTTAAAGAGAAGCATGACGGGTCTTCTCCCGCCGCTCGATTCACCAGGACCTGATTCAGTAATAAGCTTCTCTTCAAGCAATTCTGAAACAAGTGAAGAAACGGTTCCTTTGTTTAATCCAGAGCGTTGGGCGATATCTGCGCGGGAAAGGGGGGAATGTCGGATGATCTCTGACAGCACGAGTGATTTGTTTTCTTTTTTAACAGCCTGTTGGTTCCAAGTTATTGGCATGATTGTTTCTTTAACCCCTTTAAATAGTAGAATAACCCTATTTTATCATTAACAAGGAAAAACATTAATACAATTCATAAAGTTTGTTCGATGAATAAACAAAGTATATAAAACTTAGTTTATTCAATAGACAAACTAAGTAAGCGCTGTTATAATAGCGTCAAAGCTGCAATATCTAGTAATCTTTTGAAATTATTTGTAAGCGATATCAAAAATGATTGATAATAATGAGGAGGCAGTTAACAATGGCGTATTTTGAAAATATTAATCAAATCAAGTATGAAGGTCCAGCTTCGAAAAATCCATTTTCCTTTAAGTATTATAATCCAGAAGAAATCGTAAATGGTGTTTCCATGGAAGATCAGCTCCGTTTTTCTGTAGCCTACTGGCATACATTCACTGCCGACGGCGCAGATCCGTTTGGAATCGGTACGGCAATCCGTCCTTGGGATCATTTAAAAGGCCTTGACTTGGCTAAAGCACGCGTAGAAGCAGCCTTTGAATTATTTGAGAAACTGAACGCTCCGTTTTTCTGCTTTCATGATTCTGATATTGCACCAGAGGGAAATACATTAAAAGAAACATATGAGAATCTTGATCCAATTGTAGCAATGATTAAGGAATATATGAAAACAAGTAAAACAAAACTGCTGTGGAATACAGCCAATATGTTTACACATCCGAGATATGTACACGGAGCAGCAACCTCCAATAATGCAGATGTGTATGCGTATGCAGCTGCAAAGGTGAAAAAGGGTCTTGAAATCGGCAAGGAACTCGGTGCTGAGAACTATGTGTTCTGGGGCGGCCGAGAGGGGTATGATACATTGCTGAACACGGATATGAAATTGGAGCAGGACAACTTAGCCCGCTTCTTCCATATGGCAATTGATTATGCACAAGAAATCGGGTTTAATGTTCCTTTCTTAATTGAGCCAAAGCCGAAAGAACCAACAAAGCATCAATATGATTTTGATGTGGCGACAGGATTGGCATTTTTACAGAAATATGACCTTCAAGATCACTTTAAGTTTAATATTGAAGCAAATCATGCCACACTTGCCGGACACACTTTCGAGCATGAATTAAGAGTTGCTAGAATTAACGGCATGCTTGGTTCCGTCGATGCCAACCAGGGGGATACATTGATTGGCTGGGATACAGATGAATTCCCGACAGATTTGTACAGCACTACATTGGCCATGTATGAAATTCTAATGAATGGGGGACTTGGCAAAGGCGGTTTGAATTTTGATGCAAAAGTTCGCAGAGGCTCCTTTGAAGCAGAAGATCTTTTCCATGCACATATTGCGGGAATGGATTCCTTTGCCATCGGCCTTAAGGTTGCCAATAAGTTGATTGAGGACCGAGTGCTGGAAGACTTTATTTCTGACCGTTATGCGAGCTTTAAGGAAGGAATTGGCCTTGAGATAGTCGAAGGAAGAACTAACCTCCATAAATTGGAGCAATATGCGTTGCAAATTGGCGATGTGACCAATAAATCAGGACGTCAAGAACGCTTGAAAGCTATTGTGAATCAATATTTGCTGGAAACACTGGCAGCAGTTCACGTATAAAGGGGAAAATGTGCTGGGACATAGGAACCAGCACATTTTTTAAAAGGAAAGACAAATTACTAAATGGGGTGATCATGGTGAAGTATTGCTTTGGAGTAGATTTGGGTACAAGTGCCGTGAAAATATTGCTTGTAAATAAAGAGGGTCATGTCGTTCATGAAGTATCAAAGTCTTATCCTCTAATTCATGAAAAATCAGGTTATAGTGAACAGGAACCGGAGGAATGGGTACAAAAAACGCTTGAAGGATTTACCGAGATAATGGAAGTGTTTCAAGGGGAGAAAGAGGACATAGAAGGGATAAGCTTCTCAGGGCAAATGCATGGCCTTGTCCTTCTAAACAAGGAAAATCAAGTATTGCGAAACGCGATACTTTGGAATGATACAAGAACGACAGAACAGTGCCGGTTAATTGTTGATAAGGCCGGTGAAAAACTGCTATCTATAACGAAAAATCCCGCATTAGAAGGCTTTACTTTACCAAAGCTACTATGGGTTAAGCAGTATGAAGAGGATATTTTTGAAAAAGCGGCTATTTTCATGCTGCCAAAGGATTATCTTCGATACAGGCTCACTGGGTGCATACATACAGAATACTCCGATGCAGCAGGTACTCTATTGTTGGATATAAGTAACAAAGAATGGAGTACAGAGTTTTGTCAATTGTTTGGAATAGATACTAGTCTTTGTCCGCCGCTTGTTGAATCACATGCCCTTGTAGGTACTGTCACAGCAAGTATTGCTGAAAGAACAGGGCTGTCTCCTGCCTGCAAAGTGTTTGCCGGCGGTGCTGACAATGCTTGTGGAGCAATTGGCGCAGGAATTCTTTCAAGTGGGAAAACACTTTGCAGCATTGGCACATCGGGTGTCGTTCTTTCCTATGAAGAAAAAGCAGACAAGGATTTTCAAGGAAAGGTACATTATTTTAATCATGGTGAGGAAAATGCTTATTATACGATGGGAGTAACATTAGCAGCAGGTCACAGCTTAAGCTGGTTTAAAGATACTTTTGCCGAAAAGAAGGATTTTGACGAACTGCTTGCAGAAGTAGATTATGTCCCGATAGGATCAAATGGACTGTTGTTTACTCCGTATCTATCTGGAGAAAGAACGCCATATGCTGATTCTGTGATTCGCGGAAGCTTTATAGGCTTGGATGCTGCCCATAAGCGCAGTGATTTTGTGCGGGCTGTTCTGGAGGGAATCACGTTTTCTTTAAATGAATCAATTGAAATTTTCCGAGATAATGGAAAGGATATCAATACGATTATTTCGATTGGCGGCGGAGCCAAAAATGAAGCATGGCTGCAGATGCAGGCAGATATTTTTCAGGCAAAGGTTTTAAAGTTGTCAAGTGAGCAAGGACCGGGAATGGGTGCGGCAATGCTTGCGGCAGTTGGAGCAGGCTGGTTTTCTTCCCTTCAGGAATGTGCAAGCCATTTTGTTAAACCTGTGAAGGAATATGAGCCAATCACAGAAAATGCTCAAAAGTATGAAGCATTATTCCGGATTTACAAGAAGGTATACAGCCAAACAAAAACTTTGTCTGATGAGTTGAAGGACTTTCGAAAATGATTAAGAAGGAGGCAGGCAATGAAGTATAGAGAGTTAGGTAAAACTGGTTTAAAGATAAGTGAAGTCAGTTTTGGAACATGGGCGATTGGGGGTTCATGGGGAAAAACAAATGATAAGGAGGCTCTTGCATCACTTGATCGAGCGATCGGAGAAGGAGTGAACTTCTTTGATACGGCAGATGTTTATGGAAACGGTCATAGTGAGGAACTGCTGGCAAAGGCAACAAAAGGAAAGGAAGAGGAAGTTCATATAGCAACTAAATTCTGCCGCGGTGCTGATATACATTCTTCAGACACCTACTCGTATGAAAATGTCCGTAGCTTTTGTGAAAAAAGTTTAAGCCGCTTAAACAGAGAAGCAATTGACTTGTACCAGATTCATTGTCCTCCACTTGAAATCCTTCAGAACGGTAAAGTTTTTGAAGTTCTGGATCGGTTAAAAGAGGAAGGGAAAATAAAGCATTATGGCGTCAGTGTCGAAACAGTGGAAGAAGCGCTGCTGTGTCTTGAGCATGAAGGCGTAGACTCACTTCAAGTTATCTTTAATATCTTCCGTCAAAAGCCTCTAGAGAAGTTGCTGCCAGAAGCAAAGCAGAAGGGAACTGGTATCTTGGTTCGTCTGCCGCTTGCAAGCGGACTGTTAACGGGGAAATTTTCGCAGGGACACCGCTTTGAAGAGGATGATCATCGTGCCTTTAATGAAAATGGCGAGTCCTTTAATATAGGCGAAACATTTGCTGGACTCGGTTTTTCAAAGGGTGTTGAGCTAGCAGATGAACTTCGCTGGATTGCAGATGGGCGAATATCGATGGCATCTGCTGCGTTAAGATGGATACTTGATCATGAGGAAGTGTCCTGTATAATTCCAGGCTTTAAAAGTGAAAAACAAATTCTGGCAAACTTGGCAGCGCTGGATGAAACACCTTTTTCGCAGGAGGAAAGATGGAGGCTTAAAAGTTTTTACCAACAGAAAGTGAAAAACAGTATAAGAGGACCATATTAGAAAAAAAGGGGCAATGCCCCTTTTTTATTATTTTCCTATATTTAGTTGGGGGAGAGCTATTCTAATAGGATATCTGCAATAATCTCACCTGCTGTTACTGGTGCAACCTTTGCCGGCAAACCGAGCGCATGGATTGCTCTAATTCCTTTTTCTTGTGCATAAGCGAAATCAGTTCCCCCTGGCCTTGAAGCGAGATCGATGATTAGTATTTGTTCTGACAGCCTGTCAAGCAGTTGTCTTGTCAATACCTGAAAAGGAACAGTATTAATCAATATATTTTGCTTGTCAATTTCTTCTAATAAATCTTTAAATAAGACTGGTGTTAAGCCCATTTCTTGAACACGCGCTCTATCAGCAGTTTCTCTTACAGCAACACTGACAGCAGCACCGACGCTTGAAAAAAGTCGGGCAACAGTCTTTCCTACTCTTCCAAATCCTAAAACTAATACATGAGCACCATGGATGGTATAATTAGTTTCTTCAATAGCGATTTTCAAGGCTCCTTCTGCTGTCGGAATGGAGTTCAAGATAGCCACATCATCTCTTGCAAAGATTGGCACGATGATTCGCCCAGTTGTCTTTTTTATGTATTCTAAAAAGGGGGTTATTATGCCAGAATAGATACAGCAGTTCTCCTTTGTCTTACGGAACATGTCCTCGGTTACATAAATATCTTCACTTGAAAACTTAGATTCTGCTTTTCCATCATTGGCAATACCCGGGATAGGCAATAGGATGCTGTCCAAACTGCTGAAATCAACTTCTGAAATATGCTTTTTACATACATTAGAAAATTCAAGCTGCAAATCCTCAAAACCAGCCAAAATAATTTGTCCAGCTGTTTTAGCAAGCTTTTCAATTACGTGCAGCTGGCGCTGATCACCNCCAATGATCAGTATGGTAGATGTGTTAATCATCTTATCCCTCCAGAAATTAAATTGTCACTCTCTTTAATNATAATAACCAATTGTAAAAAATAGTCCTGTAGTTATGATAATATATATTTTCATAGAATAAAGAAGATAGTACTAGCTATTTTCAAATTTTTGTTAGGAAATACAGAACTTAATGATCTCCAATAGAGGATTTTTTGTTATGATATTACTTTAGCGATGTGGAAGAAAAGCATTAATTATTGTGATAAATCTAAATATTAATATATATGGAATGAAACAGGAGCAATTTATATGGAGAAAGCAGCTATTGATTTTAATTTATTGAAAGATAAGTGCCGCGAAAATGGCCTGCAGTCTGACGCTATTACAGTTTTTTCGGAAAAGCTTAGCGGGAAGGAATTATTACAAAAGCATATGCAGTACCAGGAAATATTGGATGTGGTCATCTACTTTCTCGATAAATTCCTCGATTCTTTAAAGGAGATGCCAATAATCGCTTCTGTCTGTGATGCAGAGGGATATTTGCTGAAGAATCTTGGCCATGAACAGAGCATACAGGATGCTGCAGCAATCGGCATTACTGAAGGAGTTCGCTTTAAGGAGGAGGATTGCGGCATTAATGTAATTTCTTTGACATTAGAACATAAAAAAAGTGTTCAAATAGTGGGGAGTCAGCATTTTCATAAATACCTCCATAAGAAAGCATGCTATGCCGTACCTATTATTGACTGGACAGCGGATAAGGTCCTCGGAACAATTTCAATAATGACTGATATCGATCATGCCAATCCGTTAATGCTTACTCTTTTGTCAACTGTCAACCAAACGATTGAACGGGAAATTAATTTAATCAGACAAAACCATGAGTTGAACATATTAAACAAAATAATTATGGATACGACGAGAAATGGAATATTGGTTGCAGCTCAAAGCGGTAAACTGATTGCTTTCAATGCGTATGCCGAGCATATAACAGGCTGGAAAAAGGAAGATATAATTGGTACAAGCCTTTTAAGCCTGGAGTATTTCGGGGAGTATTTGCAGACTGTATTAGTAACAAAAAGACCTTATACAGATATTGAAATATCCTTTACTAGANAGAAGGATAATGAAGGTCTTATCTTTTTGCTTGATTGTTTCCCCATTTTTCTGAATAACGGTACCCTTGTTGGAGCGTTTGCTCAATTCAGAGACTATACAGAAAAGAAGAAGACAGAACAGCTGCTATTAAATTCAGAAAAGCTGACAGCTGTCGGACAGATGGCTGCAAGTGTCGCCCATGAGATACGTAACCCGCTGACAACTATTCAAGGCTTTATTCAGTATTTGGAAAAAGACTTTCAAGAAAAGGCTCATTATGACCTCATCATGTCAGAGTTAAAGCGAATTAATTTTATTGTTAGTGAGTTTCTGATTCTGTCCAAGCCGCATGCTGTGCATTTCATTGAACAGGACGTACAAAAGATTATGGATGAGACAGTCTCCTTATTTCAGGCAAGTGCAAACATGAATAATATTCTAATAGAAAGAAAATATGGTCTTGATAATATCTTTGTCCAATGTGATGAAAATCAATTGAAACAAGTCTTTATGAATGTTTTCAAAAATAGTGTGGAAGCATTGCCTTATGGGGGAAATATTAAAATACGAACAGATGTGACAGAGGATAATGAAGCAATTATCCAAATTGAAGATAATGGTATTGGGATGACTCCAGCCCAGATAAAAAGACTCGGCCTTCCTTTCTATACGACAAAGGATACAGGCACTGGATTAGGCTATATGGTCATCATTAGAATTATTGAACAGCATCAAGGGCATCTTCATATTGAGAGTTCATTGAATGAAGGGACAACAATTGAAATTAGGCTCCCGCTTGATAGATAGCTATTAACAATAAAGAACCGCCGCAGATACAAAATCTGCGGCGGTTCTTTATTGTTAATATTTGTATTTCTTGATTATTTCATGAAGTTCATCGGCCATTACAGACAGGGTGTGAGAAGATGAGGTAATCTCCTCCATTGCTGCAAGCTGCTCTTCAGTGGAGGCAGCGACTTCTTCTGATGAGGCAGCATTGCTTTTAGCAATATCTGAAACTTCATAAGCAGTTCCTTCCACTTCCTGAACTACAGTAAGCATTTCCTTAATCGTGTTAGCAACAGTGTCCATTTTTGGACTGATATCTTTCATGCTGAAAAGAATCTCTCTGAATTTTTGAATGGCATCTTCTGAAACAGTCAATCCGCTTTGGACATTTTCCACTACAGTAGACATTTTTTGAACAGTATTTTCTGTGTCCTGCTGGATGGCCTTAATTAAATCGGAAATTTGGCCTGCCGAGCTTTGGGACTGTTCTGCGAGTTTGCGAACTTCTTCCGCTACAACTGCAAAACCTTTTCCAGATTCACCAGCCCTTGCTGCTTCAATAGCAGCATTCAAGGCAAGGAGATTTGTTTGCTCCGAGATTGCCGTAATAACATTCAGGATAGAACCGATCTCTTTTGAACGGTCATATAAGGAACGAATTACTGTATTGGAGTCCAACACAGATGCATGAATAAGATTCATTTGGTCGACAGTCTGCTTGACTGAATGGCCGCCTTCTTCTGCTTTTTCTGTAGCTGCCTTCGTTAAGTTGGAAACAGTTGTCGTACTGTCAGCAATCGATGCTGTTCCAGCAGAGATTTTACCTAACGACATAATGTTTTCATCCATTCCAGCCGTCTGCTTTTCTGCATTGCTTGCGACCTCTTGGATGGCATCAGCTACTTGTTCTGTCGCTTCACTTGTTTGGATTGCACTTGCATTCAGCTCTTCTGCTGAAGCTGCAACGTGGACAGCATTTTGTTCGACAGTTCTTAACAGGCTTTGCAAACTAGACTGCATGTCAACAAATGTCTTAGTAAGATCTGCTATCTCATCATTAGATTTAACTTGAATTTCTTCTGTTAAATCACCATTGCTAATTTTCAGAGCTGTTTGTTGAAGTGATTTCACTCTAATGACAATCGATCTTACTATTAATATAACAATAGCTGCACCAACAATTACTGCAGCAACTATCACAAGGAAAGTTGTGTTCAGGATTGGGGAAGCTGCGTCCTCTGTTTCGGAGGAGAACATCGTGCCTGCTACTTTCCAGCCTGTCAGCTCATTCGTTGTAAAATACATAACGCTTTTATTGCCATCAGCTGTATAATTTATGATGCCACCCTCTGATTCGAACAGCTTCTTATAATAGCTTTGCTCCGCTTTAGCACCAATCTCTTCAGCCGGATTCACAATAAACAGCTGCTGTGTATCAAGAAGGATTGCATATCCATCTTCACCAATGTTTACGCTTTTAGCTGTTTCCTCCAGTTTTTGAATGCTAATATCTAAAGCGATGACCCCGCTTCCGTCTTTTATTTTTTTGGTGACAGTTACAATCATTTCTCCAGTGCTTGCATCTTTATAGGGACTTGTAACCACAACATCATTATTGGTGATACCATCTTGATACCACGGTCTTTCTCGAGGGTCAAAATCACTAGGCAAATCCGTTTTAGGATATGAAATCATCCGACCATCCGTTGTGCCGATATAAATGGTTTGCACCTCCGGATGTAAATCGATATATTGAGTAAACTTTTGTATTGCTTCTGAATTCTTATCGCCTTCTTTATACATATCCGCATTCAGCAATTCAGCAAAAAAACTTGCATCATGAACCTTTGGGGAAAGCGTATTGTCTATGTTTGAATTAAGCAGCTTTACATTTTGCTCAGCACTTTTTAATAAGCTGTTTTCCAGTTCATTTTTAGCGCTGTTATAGGAGAGGAATCCTACTAATACTGTTGGAATTAAAAGTATGACAGCAAAAGCAGTGTAAAGCTTTGATCTTAAATTCCACTTGAAGTTAATTTTTTTCATGATGCTTTCTCCTTAAGTATAAATTTAGATTACTTGTTGCTATTTAACCTTGTTAAGCAATCTTATTACGATTTATTTCGGCACAACATTTTTAAAATGAAGTGCTGTTTTTGAAAAAATTTTATAATTGCTAAAATTCCTAAAATGTAAAGGCTTTATTTGCAAAGGCATTAATTTTTAATTGCGGGGTACGTAATAAATTAGCCAACTTTGGGCTTGCAATTGGAAGGAAAAGGAGTTATATTATTAATAACAAGTAATTATTGAATTACAAATTACTAACTGATTAGAGGTTTAGAGGCATGAAATATAAAACGGAAAAAGAAGTGCTGGCCAACTATGATTCGGGAAAGTACCGTACTCCAGACGGTTATACCGCTGATATTGCCATTTTTACAATTGTTTCAGAAAGGAAAGAAGAAAAGGCTCCTCCAACGATGACATTAAAGCTGTTACTCATTAAGCGGGCAGAATCTGATAATGAAGGAAACCCGAATATTGAGGGAGGAAAATGGGCTCTTCCTGGGGGATTTGTGGATGCGATTAAGGAGGAAACAGCAATTGAAGCAGCAAGAAGAGAGCTGAAGGAAGAGACAAATGTTGATGGGCTGCATATAAAGCATTTTGGCGTATATGACAGTGTTAACAGAGACCCGCGGGGCTGGATGATTTCCAATGCTTTCTATGCAATTGTACCAGAGGAATACATGGAGAGACGTCAGGCAAATGATGACGCTGCAGAAGTAGAGCTGTTTGATGTAGAGGAAATTGGCCGACTAAAATTGGCGTTTGATCATGAAGAAATCATTGAAGATGCACTCTCGTTTATTAAGCGGGATATGATTACGACAACTGCTGCAAAAAGCTTTTTACCGACGGAATTTACACTGTCTGAGCTGCAAAGGGTTTTGTTAACAGTAGGAGAAGACCCAAGAATCTCAAACGATTCGGTCTTTTTCACAAAGGCTCCAAAGCTTCCGTTTATTGAAAAAGCGATAGATGCAGACGGAACCCCAAAAAAGACAAAAAGGAACTCATTCAGACCATCACAGCTGTATGTCTTTAATGAGTATGAAACAGTTGAATCCATCTATCATTAATGCATGAAGAGAAGGAAAGGAAGCAGCTTTCCTCCTTCTTTTTAAATATAGTAATTTGAAATTCTTTAATTACAAATAACGTTATTAATCCTAACAAAATTTTATTAAGGGAGGAATAATCTATGATGAATAAGGCGTTAATAAATATTGACTATACATTTGATTTTGCTGCTGTTGAAGGGAGATTATCTTGCGGTGAAAAAGGGCAATTAATAGAAAGAGAAGTTTCTTCCATTACGGAAAAATTTATCCAAAACGGTGATTTTACAGTGTTTGCGATTGATGTACATCAATTAGAGGATAATTTTCATCCAGAAAAAGCATTGTTTCCACCGCACAATATTAGAGATACAGCGGGGAGAAATTTATTTGGCAGTTTGGGGGAAGTTTATGAAAGAAATAAACAGTCCCAACATATTTATTATCTAGACAAAACAAGATATTCCGCTTTTGCGGGGACAGATTTAGAGTTGAAATTAAGAGAAAGAGGCATAACAGAACTTCATCTTATTGGGTTGTGCACGGATATATGTGTGCTTCATACCGCTGTTGATGCATATAATAAAGGTTTTAGCTTGGTGGTTTACGAGGATGCAGTTGCATCTTTTTCCCAACAAGGACATGATTGGGCACTTCAACATTTTAAAACAGCATTAGGAGCAACGATAATCAAGGGAAAAGGAGTGTAATGAACTATGAAATATTCAGATGACAGCTTAATGCTGCATACAGACTTATATCAAATCAACATGGTAGAAACATATTGGAGAGATAATATCCATGAGCGGAAGGCAGTGTTTGAAATGTACTTCCGTAAGCTTCCATTTGGAAATGGATATGCAGTTTTTGCAGGACTCGAGCGAGTTTTACAAGTTATTAAAAGCTTTCATTTCTCTGATACAGATATTCAGTATTTGCGGGAGAATGGCTATGCAGAGGATTTTTTAAGCTATCTTAGCGGACTTTCCTTTACGGGTGACATCTATAGTATGAATGAAGGCGAAATTGTTTTTGGAAATGAACCGCTTTTAAGAGTCGAAGCTCCGCTGGCAGAAGCACAGCTGTTAGAAACAATTCTCTTGAATATCGTAAACTATCAAACGTTGATTGCTACAAAGGCTTCCCGTATCAAGTTAGTTATTGGGGAAGAAACTGCGATGGAGTTCGGGACAAGGAGAGCACATGAGCTTGATGCTGCCTTGTGGGGAACTAGAGCAGCTTATATCGGCGGTTTTGCTGCAACTAGTAATGTTAGAGCAGGAAAGCTCTTCGACATACCAATTGCGGGGACTCATGCCCATGCACTTGTGCAGGCATACCGGGATGAGTATAAAGCTTTCAAGAGCTATGCAAGCAGTCATAAAGATTGTGTTTTCCTAGTAGACACATATGACACCTTGCGTTCAGGTGTGCCTAATGCCATTAAGGTAGCGAAGGAATTTGCCGGCCGTATTAACTTTAAGGCGATAAGACTAGACAGTGGTGATTTGGCTTATTTATCAAAACAGGCAAGAAGGATGCTCGATGATGAAGGTTTTAAGGATACACAAATTATTGCATCTAACGACCTTGACGAAAAAACAATCATGAACGTAAAGGCAGAAGGAGCAAAAATCGATGTGTGGGGTATCGGGACAAAGCTCATTACNGCCTATGATCAAGCCGCATTAGGCGGTGTGTATAAACTTGTATGCATTGAGGACGAGAATGGGCAGATGGCAGATACGATAAAAATATCTGCAAACCCTGAAAAAGTGACAACACCAGGCCAAAAAAGACTGTACCGTATCATTAATAATGGAAACGGCCATGCAGAAGGAGACTATATTGCACTTGCAGGAGAAGATGTACACACAAAACGACTGAAAATGTTTCATCCAGTCCATACGTATATTAGCAAGTTTGTCACGGATTACACAGCTAAAGAGCTTCATGTTGCAGTTGTAAAAGAAGGGGAAGTTTGTTATGAACTGCCGTCTCTTAAGGAAATGCAAAGCTATGCAAAGAACAATCTGAAGCTGTTTTGGGATGAATACAAGCGGATGCTGAATCCAGAGGAATATCCTGTCGATCTCAGTCAGGAATGTTGGAATAATAAAATGAAGCTAATTAAAAAAGTTCAAAAAGAAGTTGAAAACAGTATGTAATGAAGGAGGAATTAAAAAATGGGCAAAATAGGAATATATGGGTCATCCTTCGACCCTGTCACTAATGTTCATTTATGGACGGCAAGTACTGTTGCACACCGCTGTAAGCTCGATAAAGTCATTTTCCTGCCTTGTTCAAGCAAACGAAGGGATAAAAGGTTACATGTAGATGATACCCATCGTTGGAAAATGCTGGAGCTTGCGATTGATAACAATCCTAAATTCATTGCAGACGATTATGAAATGAAACAAGAGGCCTGGAATATTTATACCTATAATACATTGGAACACTTTAAAGAAGTATTTCCTGATGATGATATTTACTTTATTATGGGAGCAGATTTGCTCGTCGATATTGGCAAAGGGAAGTGGGCGAAGGGAGAGGAGCTGATTTCTGAAAACAAGTTTATCGTNATGGCAAGAAACGGCATTGATATGCTACAGGCAATAAGTCACTCTCCTATCTTAAGAAATAATGATGATGGACTAACNTTTCATCTCCTTGATAAAGGGCTGGCCATGGAAATCAGCTCCACCTATATNCGCGAAGAATTGGCGATGGGAGGAGAACCAAGGTATTTATTGCCAGACTCCTGCTATAGCTATATTAAAGAAAACAAGCTCTACGAATAAAGTAAAATAGAGTTCTAAGTGTGCCGTATTAAACATGGTGAATCACAAACGTCCTCACTATGTTTAATATGGCAGCACAATTTCATATGAATTTGTTATTTATTTCAGTGCCAGTAAATTCAATTAGACCAATATTATTAGTCGTCTTAATAAGAAAGCCATTATCAAGCGTCTCATGCCTGATTGTTTCCTTCCATATACAGTCTGTCTTTGGTATTCCTTCGCACAAAAGCTGACTGTGATCATAATAACGGTGAGTAATATTCTTTTTTATTACTTGATTGCCTAGAAACAGTGAACCTTTTAACGCAAGATTTGCCAGCCCGCGAAATGATTCATTTTTGATTGGACTGCTCGTGTATTGGTGAATCATTCTCTTTTCAAAAGGATAAAACTCTACCTCCGTTGCAAGGGCAAAAGCCATATGTGCATCTCCAGAAAGAATGACACATTCAGAAGGATTCCAGCTAGCTATTCTTGTATGAAATTCATGGAACCCCCTTCCGTTGAATTTCCACCATTCTAAGTCCATTGCCTCCTGCAGCTTCGGGATATTGTTGGAAATAGGCAGGACAACTTTTTTTAAGAAAGTTTCAATTAAATCGACGCCGTATAAAGGAGTTGCAGACAAGAGAATAAGAGGCTCCCCTCCATTCCAGCCAGATGCATAAAGGCTGGTTTCAAGTTGATCCCATCCATCCTTTCTGATTAGATTTGGGCCATTAGTCCGATTGTTGAGAAATGGTGTGATCAGCCGCTGTTTCGTGTCAGGGTAGAAGCGCTGTGTTCTCGTATCTAGTACAATCGTTGTCGGTGTGGATGGGATTGTATAATGCCAATTAGAAAAGGACCACATAGTGGAAATCCAATTCTCATATTGCTTCGTTTCGTAATTCCTTTCTTTAAGCCGGGAATTGATGACCGCTAAAAAGTGGGTAGAAAATGATTCGGGAGCATTCCCCCAGCCTTGGAAAGCCCAGTAGGCTGTCAGACCATTTGCGATTACATGACGCCCAAGAGGAGCAGACCAAACATTTTCCATCCAGTCATAGGAAATGTTCCAATCATCTGTTATATCATGATCATCAAAAATCATATATACAGACATATTTGCCATAACTCTGCGAATATGGGGAGTGGCTGCTGCTAATTGTACCAAAGCCTTCGATTGTTCTTCATATGCTTTTCGGTTTTCCTCCATAGCTTTATCTGACTCAATATAATACTCATTGTTAGAGAGCAGTTCATCAAACTTAGGGATTGCTTCTGACTGTCCTGCAGCTTGCCAGAGAGAGGGACTCCAGCTCAGGAGATACATCGCAGAATACTCACCTAATGTTATTAAATGATTGGCTGCTTTTCTAGAGGTGAAGCCGCACAGCTCCTTCATAATTTCTGAACGTGCATTCACGTGATAGATATTTTTACCGTTTGTGGGGGCAAGTTCCTCGGATAGATGGTGAAGAGGTTCCTTATTGCCAATCAACGTTTCTCCGAGATTTTGTATGAAAGGGGTGATTGGCTCTGCAACATCATCTGCATAGATTTGGTCCCCAAGAAGAAAAAGAGAAGCAGGCCGCTTGTGTAAATCAGACCAACAGCCTGCAATGATGTTGTCTCCTTTAATCATGGCATCATTGCCTGTTCCATGCAGCTTTTGGCATGATCCGTACATGAAGCTGGCATGTTTGTTTACTGGAATAAAAAATGAAGGCAATGGAAAATCCTCGTATACGATAGAATAAGGATTATGGGGATCGAGTAGTTGGTAGTCACCAAGATGCCATTCTTTGTCACCGTCGCTAAAAAATACATTATAGCCGAGAAGCTGTCCTGTTGGAAAGCTGTCTTCGTTCGGTTCAGTCTTCATTAAATATAAAAACAAGTTTTCTCCCATTTTGACAATAGTTGTTTCACTTTGGGAACTAATACATTCAAGAAAGCAAGCGCCATTAGACTGCNGGACAGTGAATACTTCTATTCTTGCTTCAAAGGGCTTGCTTAGTGCAATCCAACAGTAGAGTTCTTTGCTGTNTGTTCTTCTTAAAATTGGTCCAGCGAGAATATCAGGTAATTGCACGATAATCACCGCCTATACTTTTTTATTTAGGCTATTCACCTATAACAAAAATGGTGATAACTGCTTCCTTGTTGTTGTAAAGTTGGGGAAATGTCTAGAGGCTTGGGCAAAAGTATTTCAGACTAAAAAAACCCGAACAGTTTCGCGACTTTAAACTTTCGTGTAACTGTTCGGGTTCTTTATTTGTTGTATTCGGTAGGGATTCAGCATGAATATTAGCAATGAAACGAACTTGATCATATAGCTGGACTCTATTAATAAACACAAAGTAATTGAAAGAATCCACTGTTAAATAATTAGTTTAAATGAGAAATTATATATTACTCGTCTTTGAGGAAATATATAATGTTTTGTCCAATCTCCTTTCCATGCTTAATAGAAAGTAGTANTAATAGATGTATTGCTGGTTGTGGCATTATTTGTGCTTATTTTCGGCTTCCAGTTAAAGGGAGGGAGNTAGCTTCCAGTCAGCTGTATACTATTTGGAAAACTTCCGGAAGATGTTTCACTATCATCGCTGACAGAACTAGAAGCATTGCTTTGTTCTGCTTTCAGTTCTTGAAGAATGCTTTTAAAAAGGGAAACAATCTGGTCATCGGATTCTGCTTCTAAATCAAAGTTCTCAAGCTGGTCTGACATGTCACTAGATATTGAATCTGTAATAATGGAAGTCCCACTATTATCCTCCGTGTTTAAGCTGCTGATAAGGTTCAATAGAACTTGCTTCATCTGGGCAACAGTGAAATCCTCGCTCACTTGCGAAGTTTGTGAAATCACACTAGGAGGTACTGTTCCGGTCAGCGTTAATTGTTTCGTATTCACACTTTCTGAATCCTGTGCAACTTGTTTAACAGGAGAAGCAATCTCTTCCTTCATATTTTCTTCTTCGTTAAACCCTGGTAACAGACTGCTGTTGGTGCCAAATGCTGTTTGTAAGCTGTCTGGAAGGGTGGTGGAATCTGTCATACTTCCAACCGTTGTTGCCTTCATCTGCAGTTCTTCCAGAAATGCTGTCTTTTTTTCAGTCATTAATGCAGTTAAGTCTGTTGTGCTGTTGACGCTTGATATGGATGAAAATACGGGCATATTGCTCCATAGGCCGTTTGCTGCGAGCATATCTTGGAATGACATTGCTGATTGATCTTGAACAGAATCTGATTGCGCCGCAGAACTTTGCATCATTTGCAGATAGGCAGCCGCAGAAGAATTACTTACTGAAATGGACATAAAAAAACTCCCCTTCTATTAAAAAA
>Ga0058696_1000046_pt1 | contig 44686 bp, 40 predicted proteins | sample AgamicMgSfrz_FD_55077 | JGI IMG/M metagenome (GOLD analysis project Ga0058696, IMG submission 55077) | Agave microbial communities from Guanajuato, Mexico - Mg.Sf.rz | ecosystem: Host-associated > Plants > Phyllosphere > Phylloplane/Leaf | place: Guanajuato, Mexico | collected 2012-05-30 | reverse complement strand
CTCGCGTGGTCGTCCTATTTTCACCTGCACAGCCGGATGGTCGACCGGCTGCGTCACGGCCGCGTGTTCTTCGCGGGCGACGCGGCGCACGTCCACAGCCCGGCCGGCGCGCAGGGCATGAACACCGGCATCCAGGAGGCGTTCAACCTGGGCTGGAAGCTCGCCCGTGTCCTCGGCGCAGGCGCACCCGAGCGATTGCTCGACACGTATCACGCGGAGCGCCACCCGATCGAGCGGGACGTATTGCGGCAGACCGGTTTCGTCACGCAGATCGTCGAAGCCGAGCGCGGCGCGATGAAGCTGCTGCGTGATCACGTCGTGCCGCTGCTGGCGTCGTTCGGGCCGATGCGCGACGCGGTGAGGCGCACGGTCAGCGAGCTCGGCGTGCAATACCGGAAGAGTCCGCTCACGCTCGAGCGCGTGCTCGATGGCGGCCCGCGGGCAGGCGAGCGGGCGCCCGACGCACTCGTACACGTGCTCGACGGGCCGCTCGGCCGCGCGCCCGGCACGGCGCGGCTATACGATCTTCACGATCCGGCCTGCTTCACGCTATTGCTGCTGGAAGAGCCGGTGGATACCGACGCCGGCGAGGTGCCGCCGATCCCGGCCGATGCGCAGGCGCTCGTGCAGGGGCTCGAACGGATCATGCCGGAAGCGGTGCGCGTGTGGCGCGTCGCCGATGCCGAAGGCGATGGTACGGCCGGGCTCGCGCAGGAATACGGCCGCTCGCGCCCGTCGTTCTATCTGCTGCGGCCCGACGGCTACGTTGCCGCGCGCGGGCGCACGGCGACCGACGCGAACGCGCTGCTGCGCCACTGCGAAAGCTGGTTCGCGGGCGTGTCGGTATCCGCGTAGCCGCGCGGTCAGGCGGGCGCCGCGGCGGGGACGAGCGACGCGCGATGCGCGGCGATCGCATCGCGCACGATCGGCGTCGCGCGTTGCCCGGCTTCGCTCGACGGATCGTCGAGCGCGGCCAGCAACGCACGGCGCATCCGCGGCTCCCAGAAGCGCCGGATATGCTCGGCGATCCCGGTCAGCGCTTCGTCGCGATCGGGCATCGATTCGAAGAATGCGCCGATCTGGTTGGCCATGTCGATCAGGTGTTCGTTGTTCATCGCAGTCTCACTTGCCCGTCGTCACGGCGGCCGGCTCGGCGGCGCGGCGCTCGAGCAGGTCGAGCTGCTCCGAGTTGAAGCGCGCATACGCTTGTTGCCAGTCGGACGGTTGCGCAACCGGCATCACCTGAACGGCCGTCACCTTGTATTCCGGGCAGTTCGTCGCCCAGTCGGAGCTTTCCGTCGTGATCACGTTCGCACCCGATTCGGGGAAGTGGAACGTCGTGTAGACGACGCCCGGCTGCATGCGCTCGGACACCAGCGCGCGCAACACCGTCTGACCGGCACGCGACTCGATGCCGACCCAGTCGCCCGTCCGGATTCCGCGATCTTCCGCGTCGTGCGGATGGATTTCGAGGCGATCCTCTTCGTGCCACCGGACGTTCTCGGTCCGGCGCGTCTGCGCGCCGACGTTGTATTGCGACAGGATGCGGCCCGTCGTCAGGATCAGCGGATAGCGCTGCGTGACTTTCTCCGGCGTCGGAATGAACTTGGTGATCACGAACCGGCCCTTGCCGCGCACGAACGTGTCGATGTGCATGGTCGGCGTGCCTTCCGGCGCGTGTTCGTTGCACGGCCACTGGATGCTGCCGAGCGCGTCGAGCTTCGCGTACGACACGCCCGAGAAGGTCGGCGTGAGCCGCGCGATCTCGTCCATGATTTCCGACGGATGCGTGTAGTGCATGTCGTAGCCGAGCGCCTGCGACAGCAGCAGCGTCACTTCCCAGTCCGCGTAGCCCGCGAGCGGCGGCATTACCTTGCGCACGCGCGAGATGCGGCGCTCCGCGTTCGTGAACGTGCCGTCCTTCTCGAGGAACGTCGAGCCCGGCAGCAGCACGTGCGCGTATTTCGCGGTTTCGTTCAGGAAGATGTCCTGCACGACGATGCATTCCATCGCCGACAGCGCGGCCGCGACGTGCTGCGTGTTCGGGTCCGACTGGACGATGTCCTCGCCCTGGCAGTAGAGCCCCTTGAAGCTGCCGTCGAGCGCCGCGTCGAACATGTTCGGGATGCGCAGGCCGGGCTCCGGTTGCAGCGTGGCCGACCAGGCTTCTTCGAACTGCGTGCGCACGACCGTGTCGCTGATGTGCCGGTAGCCGGGCAGTTCGTGCGGGAACGAGCCCATGTCGCACGAACCCTGCACGTTGTTCTGGCCGCGCAGCGGATTGACGCCGACGCCTTCGCGGCCGACGTTGCCGGTCGCCATCGCGAGGTTCGCGATGCCCATCACCGTCGTCGAGCCCTGTGCGTGTTCGGTCACGCCCAGGCCGTAATAGATCGCGGCGTTGCCGCCCGTCGCGTAGAGGCGCGCGGCCTCGCGCACCAGTTCGGCGGGCACGCCCGTCACGTCGGCGGTGGCCTCGGGCGAATTGTCGGTCTGCGCGACGAAGTCGCGCCATTGCTCGAACGCGCGCGTGTCGCAGCGCTCGGCGACGAATGCGTCGGCCACCAGCCCTTCGGTGACGATCACGTGCGCCAGCGCATTGACGATCGCGACGTTGGTGCCCGGGCGCAACTGCAGATGATGCGTGGCCTTCACGTGCGGGCCGTCGACGACGTCGATGCGGCGCGGGTCGATCACGATCAGCTTCGCGCCTTCGCGCACGCGCCGCTTCAGCCGCGAGCCGAACACCGGATGGCCGTCGGTCGGGTTCGCGCCCATCACGACGATCACGTCGGCCTGGCCGACCGAGGCGAACGTCTGCGTGCCGGCCGATTCGCCGAGCGTCGTCTTCAGGCCATAGCCGGTCGGCGAGTGGCACACGCGTGCGCAAGTATCGACGTTGTTGTTGCCGAACGCGGCGCGCACGAGCTTCTGCACGAGATAGGTTTCCTCGTTCGTGCAGCGCGACGACGTGATGCCGCCGATCGAATCGCGGCCGTACTTCTGCTGCAGCTTGCGGAACTGCGTCGCCGCGTAGGTGAGGGCTTCGTCCCAGCTGACTTCGCGCCACGGGTCGGTGATCTTCTCGCGGATCATCGGCTTCGTGATGCGGTCCTTGTGCGTCGCGTAGCCCCACGCGAAGCGTCCCTTCACGCACGCGTGGCCTTCGTTCGCGAGCCCGTTCTTGTGCGGCGTCATGCGCACGACCTGCGTGCCCTTCATCTCGGCCTTGAACGAGCAGCCGACGCCGCAGTATGCGCAGGTCGTGACGACCGAGTGCTCGGCCTGCCCGAGCTGCACGACGGATTTTTCCTGCAGCGTGGCCGTCGGGCAGGCGGCGACGCACGCGCCGCACGACACGCATTCCGACGCCATGAACGATTCGCTTTCGCCGGCGGCGACGCGCGATTCGAAGCCGCGCGCGGCGATCGTCAGCGCGAACGTGCCCTGCGTTTCCTCGCACGCGCGCACGCAACGGTTGCAGACGATGCACTTCGAGGGGTCGTACGTGAAGTACGGGTTCGATTCGTCCTTCGTGTCCTTCAGGTGGTTCGCGCCGTCGAAGCCGTAGCGCACTTCGCGCAGGCCGACCACGCCGGCCATGTCCTGCAGCTCGCAGTCGCCGTTGGCCGGGCAGGTGAGGCAGTCGAGCGGATGGTCGGAGATGTACAGCTCCATCACGTTGCGGCGCAGCGACTGCAGCCGGTCCGACTGCGTGCGCACCTTCATGCCGGCTTCGGCGGGCGTCGTGCACGACGCCGGATAACCGCGCCGGCCCTCGATCTCGACGAGGCACAGCCGGCACGAGCCGAACGGCTCGAGCGAATCGGTCGCGCAGAGCTTCGGGACATTGACGCCGGCTTCGATCGCCGCGCGCATCACCGACGTGCCGGCCGGCACCGTGACCGGCTGGCCGTCGATTTCGAGCGTGACGTCGGTGTCGGCGTGTCGTTGCGGCGTACCGTAGTCGGTGTCGTCGAACGGATCGAATGCGCGCGCCTGTGCGGCGCTCTTGCACGCGCATTGGCCCGAGCCGCAGCCGCCTTGGCGGACGTTGTTCGTGTCGAGGGACATGCAGGGCTCCTTCTGGGTCAGGCCGCAGCCTTGACCGGACGCGACGCGGCATCCTTGCCGGCGGCGAGTCCGAAATCTTTGGGGAAATGGTCGAGTGCGGACAGCACCGGGTACGGCGTCATGCCGCCCATCGCGCACAGCGAGCCGGCGAGCATGGTGTCGCACAGGTCGCGCAACAGCGTGACCTGTCGCTCCGACGTATCGCCGTGGCGAATCCGCGCGATCGTCTCGACGCCGCGCGTCGAACCGATTCGGCACGGCGTGCACTTGCCGCACGATTCGATCGCGCAGAACTTCATCGCGTATTCGGCCAGCTCGGCGAGATTCGACGTGTCGTCGTGCAGCACGATGCCGCCGTGGCCGACGACCGCGCCGATCGCCGTGTACGCCTCGTAGTCGAGCGGCACGTCCCACTGATGGTCGGGCAGGTAGGTGCCGAGCGGGCCGCCGACCTGCGCGGCGCGTGCCGGCCGGCCGCTGGCCGTGCCGCCGCCGAAGTCGAACAGCAGCTCGCGCAGCGTGACGCCGAACGCGAGCTCGACGAGGCCGCCGTGACGGATGTTGCCGGCAAGCTGGAACGGCAGCGTGCCGCGCGAGCGGCCCATCCCGTAGTCGCGATAGAACGCGGCGCCGCGCGCGAAGATCACNGGCGCCGTCGCGAGCGTGATCACGTTGTTGATCACGGTCGGNTGGCCGAACANGCCCGCGAGCGCGGGCAGCGGCGGCTTCGCGCGCACGACGCCGCGCTTGCCCTCGAGCGATTCGAGCAGCGCCGTTTCCTCGCCGCATACGTACGAGCCCGCGCCTTTCGCGACGTGCAGCTCGAACGCATGCGCGGAGCCGAGCACGTGCTCGCCGAGCCAGCCGGCTTCACGCGCGCGGACGATCGCGGCTTCGAGCGTCGCGATCGCGTGCGGGTATTCGCTGCGCACATAGATGTAGCCGACCGTCGCGCCGGTGGCGACGCCCGCGATGATCATCCCTTCGATCAGGCAGTACGGATCGCATTCCATCAGCAGGCGNTCGGAGAACGTGCCCGAATCGCCTTCGTCCGCGTTGCAGACGATGTATTTCTGCGCGGCGCGTGCTTGNCGCACGGTACGCCACTTGATGCCGGCCGGGAACGCCGCGCCGCCGCGGCCGCGCAGCCCCGATTCGATCAGCGTTTCGCAGGCGGCGTCGCCATCGAGCGCCAGTGCGTTCTTCAGGCCGGCGAGGCCGCCGTGCTGCAGGTAGTCGTCGATCGACAGCGGATCGGTCAGGCCGATCCGCGCGAACGTGAGCCGCTGCTGACGGGCGAGGTAGGGCAGCGCGTCGACGAGGCCGACNCNGCTCGGATGCGTGCCGCCTTCGAGCCAGCCGGCGTCGAACAGGGCCGGCACGTCGGCGGCCGACAGGTTCGCATAGCCGACGCGGCCNGCGGCCGTCCCGACCTCGACGAGCGGCTCGAGCCACAGNAGCCCGCGCGANCCGTTGCGGATCAGTTCGACCGCGATGCCGCGCCGTTCGGCTTCGGCCACGATCGCGGNGGCGAGCGCGTCGGCGCCGAGCGCCAGCGCGGACGAATCGCGCGGAACGTAGATGAGGGTCGTCATGCGGCCTCCGGCGTGTGGGCGAGCGCGTCGGCCAGCAGCGCGTCGAACTTCTCCGGCGTGACCTTGGCGTGGAGCACGCCGTTGACCGTCATCGACGGCGATTGCGCGCACAGTCCGAGGCAATAGACCGATTCGAGCGCGACGTCGTCCGGCGTACGGGGCGCGGCGGCATCGCCGTGCGCCGCGTCGAACCGGCAGCCGGTGCGGGCTTCCGCGTGGGCGGCGAGCGTTTCGCAGCCCATGCTGCGGCACGCTTCGGCGCGGCACATCTGGATCGTCACGCGGGCGGGCGGCGTGGTGCGGAAGTGGTGGTAGTAGGTCAGGACGCCATGTACTTCCGCGCGCGACAGGTTCAGCGCCTTGGCGAGCGGCGCGACGCAGCCCGGCGGCACGTAGCCCGCGTCGTCCTGGATCGCGTGCAGGATCGCGACGAGCGACCGGCCGGCGCGCGCATGGCGCTCGACGAGCACGTCGGGCGCAGGGGAATTCGGGGACATCGTTATGCTCCTCCAANGTCTCATATGCGCTCGNAATTCATATATGGCGCAGCGGGACTTGGTTCTGATTGATTTTGACNAACGATAAGCGGAAGATTTCGCGGTCGCAATAGGAAATCGGAGTGCATAATTGATTCGAATCGAATGCGACGCGTATCTGACCGTACGCGACACGGAAGGCCGCTCGGCCAGTCTGTCCGACGTCGCTCCGCTGCTGGAGCTCGTGGCCGGGACGGGCAGCATCGCGCAGGCCGCGCAAGCCAAGGGGCTGTCGTACCGGCACGCGTGGGGCATGCTCCGCGCGCTGGAATCGTGCATCGGCGGGGAGTTGATCGAAACCGCGCGCGGCAAGGGTTCGACGTTGTCGGCGCTGGGGCAGGCCGTCGTCGATGCGCAGCGTCTGGCACGCAGCCGCCTCGACGGGAATCTGCGCACGCTCGCGGCCGAGGTGGCCAGTGAGCTGAACCGGCGGCTCGCGCAGCGCGACGGCGCTGTGCGCATTCATGCGTCGCATGGTTATGCGGTCGCGACGCTGGTCTCCGCGCTCGTCGATGCGCAGGCGGCCGTCGACATCAAATATCGCGAGAGCGTCGAGGCCGTGCAGGCGCTCGCGCGCGGCGAATGCGACCTCGCCGGCTTCCATTTGCCGCGCGGCGCGTTTCGCGCGCAGTGCGCGCAAATCTACCGGCCCTGGCTCGACGACACACGCCACGTGCTGATCCACCTGACNCGCCGCCAGCAGGGGCTGTTCGTGCCGCGCGGCAATCCGANGCAAGTGCGCGGGCTGGCGGATCTGGCGCGCAACGACATCCGCTTCGTCAATCGCCAGCCGGGGTCGGGCACGCGCATGCTGCTGGATCTCGCGTTGCGCGCGATCGGCATCGATCCTGAGCGCATCGACGGCTATGCGTCGGCCGAACTCACGCATTCGGCGATCGCGGCGTTCGTCGCAAGCGGCATGGCCGATCTCGGTTTCGGCGTCGAGCCGGCCGCCCGTCACTTCGGGCTCGACTTCATCCCGGTCGTCGACGAGGATTATTACTTCGCGTGCGAACATGCGCGGCTCGATGTGCGGCCGCTTGCCGATGTGCTGGCGCTGCTGCGCGACGCGCGGTTCGTCGAGCGCGTCGCGCATCTCGACGGCTACGATCCGGCCGCGTGCGGCGCGCTGGAACCCATCGCGACAGGGCTTGCCGGCAGCGACGGCACGAGCGTGCCGGACCGCAATTCCCCGTAACGAGAACGCGACCGGACCGCGCTGCAGCAGTGGGGGATTTGCGCTACGCTTGCCGCTTGATCAACGTTCCAACAAGCACGCCGTTCAGGCGTCATCCCGCCATGAAATTTTCCGTTCCCCTTGCCGCGGCAGCGTTGACCGCAGGGCTGCTGATCGTCGCTTCGCCGCTTGCGTTCGCGCAGAATTCCCCGGGTGTGCCCGGCGGGATCCTGAGCGAACAGTTCCGCCTGAACGAACATCCGCAGATGCCGTTCGCGGCGTCGGCGCCNTCCGAGAAATACCAGAGCGGCAAGAAGTCGGCATTGCGCCGCAAGGGTGACCTGGGCGACCCGAACGGCTGCAACCTGAAGTGCCCGATGGATACCCGGTAACGCGCAGGCGGCGCGTCTGCGCCTGAACGGGGCGCGGTCTTCTGCGCAGCGGCTCGATCGACTGATAGACGGCTGCGCACGTTCCGCCCCGATTCCGCTTTATTCGAGCCCCGCGAAGCCCGTCGCCTCGCGGGGCTCGTGCTTTTCGGCGAGCCTTCTCGCAACGGGGGGGCGGACGAAGGGGCCGATCGCCCGCGTTGCTGTTCCGATAGAAATCTAGGGTTAACCCGTAAATCAGGAAGGATGTCTTCCTGAAACCTGCCTTATTCTTAAGCATCTACCTACATAAACTTCGGTTTGTCGGCGCTGATCAAGGTGTTCACCGCCGAATCAGACAAATCTGGAGGTAGGTCATCATGAAGTCGCTCGTTCAAGCCGTTGTCGTTGCCGCTGCTCTCGTTGCCCCGGTCGTGTCGTTCGCCGAGTCGGGTTCGACGATTACCCGTGCGCAGGTTCGTGCCGAACTGGTTCAACTCCAGCAGGCCGGTTACAACACCGCCCGCGGCGAAGATCCGCATTATCCGGAAGCGATCCAGGCCGCAACGGCCCGTATCGCGGAGCAGCAGCGCAGCGCGCTGGCGCAAGCGCAAGGCGCCGACGCCAGCGGCTACGGTGCGCAGGCGCAGGGCGCATCGGCGTCGGGTTCGCGCGCAATGGGCGTGCGTCCGGCCAGCGCGGAAGAAATGAAGTCGCTGTATCGCGGCAGCTAAGCCGCACGTTGTCTGGGGTGGGCGAACGCGGACGCGGCGATGCGTCGTGCCCGACGCCTGCCCGCGGGCCGGCCGCCATTCGGCGCAACCGATGATGGCGCCGGCGCGGCAGAACATCCGTCACCTCCTGCCGCCGCGACACCGGCGGCATTCCGTCCGTCCCGTCCGGGGCTGGGCGCTTTTTCGGAGGGTGTGGGGCGGGTGCGTTTCGCAGGCAAGAAAAAACCCCGCGGAGCAACGCTCGGCGGGGTTTTCTTTGCGAAACGTGGTGAACGTTTGGCGGGTATTTGGTGGAGGCGGCGGGAATCGAACCCGCGTCCAGAAGCGCTCCACGACTAGTTCTACATGTTTAGTCCAGTCTTTTGATTTAACCGCAGCGACGCGGACGAACACGCTGCACTACGGCGATTCGCTNGATTTTCGACCCTGGCGTCGCGACGCCGACAGGGCTTAACTGACGTAAATGACCTCTGGCGGTATTGCTACCGGTCTTGCGACACTAGCCCGTCAGTGAACTAGGCAGAGGACGGCGGCCCTTAGGCTGCCAGTGCGAACGTATCGTCGTTTGCAGTTACGATTTTCCCATTGATTAACGAGGTGACGGGTCCTCGACATGCCCTAGCCGCTTCACAACCCCTGTCGAAACCAGGTCGCCCCCGCGGATAAGATCGACCATTATAGCCCAACATCGCGCAGCAGGTGCCGCAGTTCCTGCGTCGTGCCGACGAGGTGCTGGGCCTGCCAGTCGGCCGGCGCGATACCGTCGCCGCAATAGCCGTATGCGGCCGCGACCGTAGCCATGCCGGCGGCGCTGCCCGCCTGGATGTCGCGCAGGTCGTCACCCACGTAGACGATACGCTCGGGCGCGAGTGTCAGTTGCTCGGCGGCATGCAGCAGCGGGGCCGGATGCGGCTTCGAGTACGGTGTTGTGTCGCCCCCGACGACGCAGGCGGCGCGCGGCGCGAGGCCGAGCAGATCGACGAGCGGTGCGGTGAGCCGCATCGCCTTGTTCGTGACGATGCCCCAGCGTACGCCGCGCGCATCGAGTTCGTCGAGCACGTCGCCGATGCCGGGGAACAGCGTCGTATGCACGCACAGATCGGTCGCGTAGTTGGCCAGGAACTCGTCGCGCATCGCTTCGTAGCCGCGCGTGTGAGGATCGATGCCGAACGCGCCGCCGAGCAGGCCGCGCGCGCCGGCCGAGGCCAGCGGCCGCAACACGTCGAGCGACGTTTCGGGCAGGCCGCGCTCGCGCTGCATCTTGTTGACGGCTGCCGCGAGGTCGGGCGCCGTGTCGGCGAGCGTGCCATCCAGATCGAACAGGACCGCATCGCAGTGCAACAGGCGCGGTTCGTCTGCGATCCGCGCGGTCGAAAGGGGAGTCGTCATGCCGGTTGGAGGGTCACGCGCCGCGACGGCACGCAACCAGGTAGTTGATATCGGTGTCGTTCGACAGCGCGAAGCGCTTGCCGATCGGGTGGTACGTGATGCCCTTGATCTCGACGATGTGCAGATCCGTCGCGCGCACGAAGCTGGCCAGTTCCGACGGGCGGATGAAACGCGCGTAATCGTGCGTGCCCTTCGGCAGCATTTGCGCGATGTATTCCGCGCCGATCACGGCGAACAGGTAGGACTTCAGGTTGCGATTCAGCGTCGAGAAGAACACCCAGCCGCCCGGTTTCACGAGCGTCGCGCACGCGGCCACGATGTCGCCGGGCGACGGTACGTGCTCGAGCATTTCCATGCACGTGACGACGTCGTAGGTGCCCGGTTCGCGCGCGGCGATCGCTTCGGCCGCGATCGCCTCGTACTCGACCGAAATGCCGCTTTCGAGGCTGTGCAGGTCGGCCACGCCGAGCGCTTCGGTCGACAGGTCGATGCCTTTCACCTGGGCGCCGAGCCCGGCCATCGATTCGGACAGGATGCCGCCGCCGCAGCCGATGTCGAGTGCGCGCTTGCCGGCCAGGTGCGCATGCGCGTCGATCCAGCCGAGCCGGACCGGGTTCAGGTCGTGCAGCGGTTTGAATTCGGCATTCGGATCCCACCACCGGTGGGCGAGGTCGCTGAATTTCTGGAGTTCGTGCGGATCGGCGTTGGTCATGTCGGCAAACGGGCTACGAGAGGAGGGCGGTGCTTCGGTGCGTCAGCCCCGAGTATATAAGCGGGCGGACGACGAGGCCAGCGAGCGCCTGGACGGGCGTCAATGAAAAAGCCCCGCCGGAGCGGGGCTTTGAAGCAGTCGAAAACCGCGGCTTAGTTTGCCGGAACGGTCGTCTTCTGCACTTGCTGCGTACCAACCACTTCGACTTCCACGCGGCGGTCCGGTGCGAGGCAGGCGATGAGTTGCTTGCGGTTCTTCTGGTTGCAGCCAGTCGTAACCGGGTTGCGCTTGCCCTTGCCTTCCGTGTAGATCTTGTTGGCCGGCACACCCTTGCTGACCAGATACGACTTCACGGCTTGCGCACGGCGCAGCGACAGACGGTCGTTGTACTTGTCCGAACCGATACGGTCCGTGTAGCCCGTTGCGACGACCACTTCCGTGTTCATGCCTTCGATCTTCGAAGCCAGTTCGTCCAGCTTTTGCTTGCCCAGCGGCTTGAGCGTTGCCTTGTCGAAGTCGAACAGTGCGTCAGCTTGATACGTGATCTTCTGGCTCGTGATGGCCGGAGCGACCGGAGCGACCGGCGGCTGCGGTGCCTGGGCGACCAGTGCGCCATCGCACTTCGCGTTGGCGGTGGCCGGCGTCCAGAACGCATCGCGCCAGCAGAGCTCGTTCGTGCCGTTCATCCACACCCATTCGCCCGTGCCGTTCACCCAGTTGTCATTGACGGCTTGACGCGACGCCGGCACCGACTGTGCCGAAGCGGATGCAGCCATAACTGCGGTAGCTGCAATGAACGCGAGCTTTGAAAGTTTATTCATATTTCTCCTCTCGAAATTGAGATTACCGCAGGTTTACTGCGAGCCTGTTGACGGTGACAAGTCATACATTGCTCGAAGTATAACATTGGTGCGGCACAAAAAACGCGGCACCGCTCTGTGTAGACTTCGAGCAGCGTCTAACTTTCAGTGCGTTGGCATTTTGCCATATCGTTCCCTTCCTACGAAAAAAAATCCTCCCCACCCCAAGATCGCTTCAACTTTGTGGTGCATGCGCAACACCGGCCTGCCGTAACTTTTAGAGATTGTCAAGAGCGGGGCGGCGAAATTGCGTGAATGCATGCAGTTGTTTACTCGTGCGCATGGAACGCTGGGGGCGACCGCCTGCGACGTCGAGTCGCACGCGATTTCGGCCGATTCGCGGCGCCCGCGATTTTTGCTGTTTACATATAGAGGGGGAGGCGGATTGGCGGCTGATGGGCGCATGTTAGAATCTCGCGTTGCGTTGCGCATGCAGCGCCCACGCGAAAGGCGTTCGCCGTCTTCGCTCCGAAACGATACGGATACATGGATCAATTCGCCAAAGAGACCCTGCCCACCTCCCTAGAGGAGGAAATGCGCCGTTCGTATCTCGATTACGCGATGAGCGTGATCGTCGGACGTGCCCTCCCGGATGTCCGCGATGGCCTCAAGCCCGTGCACCGGCGCGTATTGTTCGCGATGCACGAACTGAACAACGACTGGAACCGCGCGTACAAGAAGTCGGCGCGTATCGTCGGTGACGTGATCGGTAAATATCACCCTCACGGCGATACCGCGGTCTACGACACGATCGTGCGGATGGCGCAGGACTTCTCGCTGCGCTACATGCTGATCGACGGGCAGGGCAACTTCGGCTCGATCGACGGCGACAATGCTGCGGCGATGCGTTACACCGAAATTCGCATGGCGAAGATCGGTCACGAGCTGCTTGCCGACATCGACAAGGAAACGGTCGATTTCGAGCCGAACTACGACGGCAACGAAATGCAGCCGTCGGTTCTGCCGTCGCGCATTCCGAACCTGCTGATCAACGGCTCGTCGGGCATCGCGGTCGGCATGGCGACCAACATCCCGCCGCACAACCTGAACGAAGTCGTCGACGCGTGCCAGCACCTGCTCGGCAACCCGGAAGCGACGATCGACGAGCTGATCGAGATCATTCCGGCGCCGGACTTCCCGACGGCCGGCATCATCTACGGCGTCGCCGGCGTGCGCGACGGCTACCGCACCGGGCGCGGCCGCGTCGTGATGCGGGCGGCCACGCACTTCGAGGAGATCGACCGCGGCCAGCGGATGGCGATCATCGTCGACGAGCTGCCGTACCAGGTGAACAAGCGGTCGCTGCTCGAGCGGATCGCCGAGCTCGTCAATGAGAAGAAGCTCGAAGGCATCTCCGACATCCGCGACGAGTCCGACAAGAGCGGCATGCGCGTCGTGATCGAGCTCAAGCGCGGCGAAGTGCCGGAAGTGGTGCTGAACAACCTGTACAAGGCGACGCAGCTGCAGGACACGTTCGGCATGAACATGGTCGCGCTCGTCGACGGCCAGCCGAAGCTGCTGAACCTGAAGGAAATCCTGCAGTGCTTCCTGTCGCACCGACGCGAAGTGCTGACGCGCCGCACGATCTACGAACTGCGCAAGGCCCGCGAACGCGGCCACGTGCTCGAAGGTCTCGCGGTCGCGCTCGCGAACATCGACGAGTTCATCGCGATCATCAAGGCCGCGCCGACGCCGCCGATCGCGAAGCAGGAACTGATGGCGAAGCCGTGGGATTCGTCGCTCGTGCGCGAGATGCTGACGCGCGCCGAGAGCGAGAACGCGGCGGCCGGCGGTCGTTCCGCGTACCGTCCGGAAGGCCTGAACCCGGCATTCGGGATGCAGACCGACGGGCTGTACCGCCTGTCCGACACGCAGGCGCAGGAAATCCTGCAGATGCGTCTGCAGCGCCTGACCGGTCTCGAGCAGGACAAGATCATCGGCGAGTACCGCGACGTGATGGCGCAGATCGCCGACCTGCTGGACATCCTCGCGCGCCCCGAGCGGATCACGACGATGATCGGCGACGAGCTGACCTCGGTGAAGGCCGAATTCGGTGATGCGCGCCGCTCGAAGATCGAGCTGAACGCGACCGAGCTGAACACCGAGGATCTGATCACGCCGCAGGACATGGTCGTCACGATGTCGCATGCGGGCTACGTGAAGTCGCAGCCGCTGTCCGAGTACCGTGCGCAGAAGCGCGGCGGTCGCGGCAAGCAGGCGACGCAGATGAAGGAAGACGACTGGATCGAGACGCTCTTCATCGCGAACACGCACGACTACATCCTGTGCTTCTCGAACCGCGGCCGCGTGTACTGGGTCAAGGTCTATGAAGTGCCGCAGGGCTCGCGCAACTCGCGCGGCCGCCCGATCGTCAACATGTTCCCGCTGCAGGAAGGCGAGAAGATCAACGTCGTGCTGCCGGTCAAGGAATTCTCGGCCGACAAGTTCATCTTCATGGCGACGTCGCTCGGCACCGTGAAGAAGACGCCGCTCGAAGCGTTCAGCCGCCCGATGAAGAAGGGCATCATCGCGGTCGGCCTCGACGAGGGCGACTACCTGATCGGTGCGTCGATCACCGACGGCGCGCACGACGTGATGCTGTTCTCCGACGCCGGCAAGGCCGTGCGTTTCGACGAGAACGACGTGCGTCCGATGGGGCGCGAGGCGCGCGGCGTGCGCGGCATGCAGCTCGAGGACGGGCAGCAGGTCATCGCGATGCTGGTTGCCGGCAGCGAGGAGCAGACCGTGCTCACCGCAACCGAAAACGGCTACGGCAAGCGCACGCCGATCACCGAGTACACGCGCCATGGCCGCGGTACGAAGGGTATGATCGCGATCCAGACGTCCGAGCGCAACGGCAAGGTCGTGGCTGCCACGCTCGTCGACGCCGAGGATCAGATCATGCTGATCACGACGGCCGGCGTGTTGATTCGCACCCGCGTATCCGAGGTTCGCGAGATGGGGCGCGCCACGCAAGGTGTTACACTCATCAGTCTCGATGAGGGCACCAAGCTCTCTGGCCTGCAGCAGATCGCGGAGGCCGAAGAGGGAGAGGGCGAGGCCGACGAGGCGTCGGACGGCGAAGCCTGAAGAACGGATGAGACTCTGGCCGCCGCGGGCGAAAAGCGCCGCGGCCGGCGAGCAACCATTCATATTTCCAAAAGGGAGTGATGATGCAAAAGCAATTCAAGCAACTGGTTCTGCTGGCTGCACTGGTGCCGACGTTCGCGATGGCGCAAGCGCTGTCGAATTCCGCACCGGCAGCTCCGGCGGCAGCTGCGCCGATCGACGCCGACAAGAAGGCAGCGATCAAGGATCTGCTCGACGCGATCGACGCGCCGAAGCTCGTGTCGGCAATCGGCAACAGCGCCGAAATGCAGGCCAAGCAGCTCGTGCCGGCCATCCTGTCGGACGCGCTGTCGGAAAACAAGACGCTGAACGACAAGCAGAAGCAGGCTGCCGTTCCGACGCTGCAGAAGAACGCGGTGCCGAAGCTGGTCGACGGCGCAGGCAAGGTGTTCGGTACGCAACAGTTCCAGAGCGACGCGATGTCGGCTCAGTACGACGCATACGCGAAGTACTACAGCACGTCGGAGATCAAGGATCTGACGACGTTCTACAAGAGCCCGACGGGCCGCAAGTTCATCCAGGTTCAGGATCAGGTCGGTCGCGACGTGGTCAACGGCCTGATGCAGAAGTACATGCCGCAAGCGATCCAGGCAACGCGTACGCAGGCTGACAAGGAAGTCGCAGCAGTCAAGCCGGGAAAGTAAGCTGTCCGGGCGCGCCCCCCGGCCGTTCGGCCGGGTTTGGCGGGAGCCTGACGACAGTGCGATAATGGCCGTTTGCGCGCGAGCGCAAGCGGCCATTTCTTTTCTGGCGCGTTTTGCCGGCGGCAAGCCGGTCGCGTCCCTCCCGAGGTTTTCACGATGCGCGTCTTTAATTTCTCCGCCGGCCCTGCGGCGATGCCCGAGGAAGTGCTGCGGCAGGCCGCCGACGAAATGCTCGACTGGCATGGCAGCGGCATGAGCGTGATGGAGATGAGCCATCGCGGCAAGGAATTCATGTCGATCCACGAGGCCGCGCTGACCGACCTGCGCGACCTGCTCGGCGTGCCGGCGAGCCACCGGATCCTGTTCCTGCAGGGCGGCGGCATCGCGGAAAACGCGATCGTGCCGATGAACCTGCTCGGCGCGCGCAAGACGGCCGACTTCGTCGTGACGGGTTCGTGGTCGCAGAAATCGTTCGGCGAGGCGAAGAAGTTCTGCACGCCGCATCTGGCCGCGAGCGGCAAGACGGAGGCCGGCTTCACGCGTGCGCCCGCGCGCGCCGAATGGCAGCTGTCGGACGATCCGGCCTACGTGCACCTGTGCACCAACGAGACGATCGACGGCGTCGAGACATTCGAGATCCCGGATCTCGGCGACGTGCCGCTGGTCGCCGATGTCTCGTCGCACATCCTGTCGCGCCCGATGGACGTCGCGAAGTACGGCGTGCTGTTCGGCGGCGCGCAGAAGAACATCGGGATGGCCGGCGTGACGGTCGTGATCGTGCGCGAGGATCTGCTCGATCGCGCGCTGTCGATCTGCCCGTCCGCATTCGAATGGAAGACCATCGCCGCGAACAACTCGCTGTACAACACGCCGCCCACCTACGCGATCTACATCGCGGGCCTCGTGTTCCAGTGGCTGAAGCGGCAGGGCGGCCTCGAGGCGATCGAGGCCCGCAACATCGAAAAATCGAAGCTGCTCTACGACACGATCGACGCGAGCAGCTTCTATCTGAACAAGGTCGAGCCGGCAGCACGTTCGCGGATGAACGTGCCGTTTTTCCTGGCCGACGAAACGCGCAACGAAGACTTCCTTGCCGGCGCAAAGGCGCGCGGGCTGCTGCAGCTGAAGGGCCACAAGTCCGTCGGCGGCATGCGGGCGTCGATCTACAACGCGGTGCCGCTCGAGGGCGTGAAGGCGCTGGTCGAGTACATGAAGGACTTCGAACAGCGCGGCGCCTGACGGCGGCGCTGTTCAAACAGCACGGCAAAACGCATGGACGACGAACTGAATTCCCGCCTGAAGCCGCTGCGCGACCGCATCGACGCGATCGACGCGCAGCTGATCGCGCTCCTGAACCAGCGCGCCGCGGTGGCGCTCGAGGTGGGCGAGGTCAAGAAGCATTTCAACGCGCCGGTGTTCCGGCCGGAGCGCGAGCTGCAGGTGATCGCGCGGCTGCAGGACATGAGCGCCGGGCCGCTCGCGAGTGAGCACATCAGCGCCATCTGGCGCGAGATCATGGCCGCGAGCCGTGCGCTCGAGCAGACGATCCACGTTGCGTTCCTCGGGCCGGTCGGCACGTATAGCGAACAGGCGATGTTCGAGTATTTCGGCCAGTCGATCGAAGGGCTGCCCTGCCCGTCGATCGACGAGGTGTTCCGCTCGGTCGAGGCCGGTGCGTCGGCATTCGGCATCGCGCCGGTCGAGAATTCGACCGAAGGCGCCGTGTCGCGCACGCTCGACCTGCTGCTGCAGACCCAACTGCTGATCAGCGGCGAGCTCGCGCTGCCCATCCATCACAACCTGCTCACGCAGAGCGGCACGCTCGACGGCGTGAAGCGTGTCTGCGCGCATGCGCAGGCGCTTGCGCAATGCCAGCAGTGGCTCGCGGCGAATGCGCCGCAGCTCGAGCGGCAGGCCGTGGCGAGCAACGCGGAGGCCGCGCGCCTCGCAGCGGCCGATCCGACCGTCGCCGCGATCGCGGGCGACCGCGCAGCCGCGCATTACGGCCTGCAGATCGCGTTCTCGCTGATCCAGGACGATCCGCACAACCGCACGCGCTTCGTGATCGTCGGCAAGCAGCCGGCCGGCCAGAGCGGTCACGACCAGACGTCGCTGATCGTGTCGGTGAAGAACGAGCCGGGCGCCGTGTTCAAGCTGCTCGAGCCGCTCGCGCGGCACGGCGTGTCGATGACCCGCTTCGAGTCGCGTCCGGCGCGCGTCGGCACGTGGGAGTACTACTTCTACATCGACATCGAAGGGCACCGCGACGATGCGGCGGTGGCGGCCGCGCTGGCGGAACTCGGCCAGAAGGCCGCGTTCCTGAAGGTACTCGGTTCGTATCCGCGCGCACGCTGATACGCGGCGGCCCGTCGCCTGCTCGCGCAGGCGTGGTGGCCGGGCGGGCAGGGCAGGCCGGTCGGCGCTGCCGAAGGCGGGTTCGGGCGGTATCCGGTGCAGGTTGCGCCGGGTGCGCGCCCGTTGCCCGGAATCTGGAATTCCGCATGCGGGGCGTCGTCCTGCACGCGTAACTTGGCTCTTGTCGTGTCAGGCTTTGCATTCAACAAACTGGTCATCTTCGGCGTCGGCCTGATCGGCGGATCGCTGGCCCGCGCGCTGCGCGAGCGCGCGCCGGGCGGCGCGGGCGAGATCGTCGGCGTGGGCCGTTCGCGCGCGTCGGTCGAGCGCGCGCTGTCGCTCGGCGTGATCGATCGCGCGGCGGCGCTCGACGACGACGTGCAGTTGCGCGACGCGCTCGCCGGCGCCGATCTCGTCCTGCTGGCCGCGCCCGTCGCGCAGACGGGCCCGTTGCTCGCGCGCATCGCGCCGTGGCTCGACGGCGCGACGATCGTCACCGATGCAGGCAGCACCAAGTCAGATGTCGTCGCGGCCGCGCGCGACGCGCTCGGCGCGCGGATCGCGCAGTTCGTGCCGGGTCATCCGATCGCGGGGCGCGAGTCGAGCGGCGTCGAGGCGGCGTTGCCCGACCTCTACGTCGGCCGCAACGTCGTGCTGTGCCCGCTGCCGGAGAACGAGCCCGACGCGGTGGCCAGGATCGACGCGATGTGGCGCGCGACCGGCGCCGACGTGCGCATGATGAGCACCGAACAGCACGATCGCGTATTTGCGTCGATCAGCCATCTGCCGCACGTGCTGTCGTTCGCGCTCGTCGAGCAGATTCTCGGCGAGGCCGACGCGGAACTGAAATTCTCGTACGCGGCCGGCGGTTTCCGCGATTTCACGCGCATCGCGGCGTCGAACCCGGAAATGTGGCGCGACGTGTGCGTCGCGAACCGCGCGGCGCTGCTCGTCGAACTCGACGGCTACACGCGCGTGCTCACGCGGCTGCGCGCGGCGATCGACGCCGGCGACGGCGCGGCGCTCGAAGCCGTATTCACGCGCTCGCGCGCCGCGCGCAAGGCATGGCAGGAACGCGGCGGCACGCCCGCTGCCGAACCGGTCAAGAAATAACAGGACGATTCCCATGGACTACCTCGATCTCGGCCCGTACTCCAGCGCATCGGGCACCGTGCGCCTGCCCGGCTCGAAGAGCATTTCGAACCGCGTGCTGCTGCTCGCGGCGCTCGCCGAAGGCGAAACGATGATCACCAACCTGCTCGACTCCGACGACACGCGCGTGATGCTCGACGCACTCGGCAAGCTCGGCGTGAAGCTCGCGCGCGACGGCGACACCTGTGTCGTCACCGGCACGCGCGGCGCGTTCACCGCGAAGACGGCCGATCTGTTCCTCGGCAACGCGGGCACGGCCGTGCGGCCGCTGACCGCCGCACTCGCGGTGAACGGCGGCGACTACCGTGTGCACGGCGTGCCGCGCATGCACGAGCGGCCGATCGGCGATCTCGTCGACGGCCTGCGCCAGATCGGCGCGCAGATCGACTACGAGCTGAACGAAGGCTACCCGCCGCTGCGGATCAAGCCTGCGACGATTTCGGTCGATGCGCCGATCCGCGTGCGCGGCGACGTGTCGAGCCAGTTCCTCACCGCGCTCCTGATGACGCTGCCGCTCGTGAAGGCGAAGGATGGTCGGACCGTCGTCGAAGTCGACGGCGAGCTGATCTCGAAACCGTACATCGACATCACGATCCGGCTGATGGAGCGCTTCGGCGTGACCGTCGAGCGCGACGGCTGGCAGCGCTTCGTGGTGCCGGCCGGCGTTCGCTACCGCTCGCCGGGGCGAATCATGGTCGAGGGCGACGCGTCGTCCGCGTCGTATTTCCTCGCGGCCGGCGCGCTCGGCGGCGGCCCGCTGCGGGTCGAAGGTGTGGGGCGGGCGAGTATCCAGGGTGACGTCGGTTTCGCGAATGCGCTGATGCAGATGGGCGCGAACGTGACGATGGGCGACGACTGGATCGACGTGCGCGGCATCGGCCACGATCACGGCAAGCTGGAGCCGATCGACATGGACTTCAACCTGATTCCCGACGCGGCGATGACCATCGCGGTCGCGGCGCTGTTCGCGAACGGCACGAGCACGCTGCGCAACATCGCGAGCTGGCGCGTGAAGGAGACGGACCGCATCGCCGCGATGGCGACCGAGTTGCGCAAGGTCGGCGCGATCGTCGAGGAAGGCCCCGACTATCTCGTCGTCACGCCGCCGGAAAAGCTCACGCCGAACGCGGCGATCGATACGTACGACGATCACCGGATGGCGATGTGCTTCTCGCTCGTGAGCCTGGGCGGCGTGCCCGTGCGGATCAACGATCCGAAGTGCGTCGGCAAGACGTTCCCCGACTATTTCGACCGCTTCGCCGCGCTCGCCAAGGCCTGACCCGACTGTTCCGATGAAATCGACCCGACCCTTTCACCCGACTCCCGTCATCACGATCGACGGCCCGACCGCTTCCGGCAAGGGCACCGTCGCGGCGCTCGTCGCCGCGCACCTCGGCTTTCACCTGCTCGACAGCGGCGCGCTGTACCGGCTCGCGGCNCTCGCGAGCGTGCGCTACGGCATCGCCGCGGAAGACATCGACGCGCTGGTGAAGCTGATCGACGATCTGCACATCACGTTCCGTGAAGGTTGCGCNCAGCTCGACGGCGTCGACGTGTCGAACGACATTCGNGCCGAAGCGGTCGGCAACCGCGCGTCGGCGATTGCCGTGCACGGCCCCGTNCGCACCGCGCTCGTCGCGCGCCAGCGNGCGTTNCGCAAGACGCCGGGCCTCGTGGCGGACGGCCGCGACATGGGCACGGTGATCTTCCCGGACGCCGTGCTGAAGGTGTTCCTGACGGCCAGCGCCGAGGCACGCGCGACCAGGCGGCATAAGCAATTGATGCAAAAAGGTTTTTCTGCTAATATAGATGACTTGCTCCGGGATCTTCGTGAACGTGACGCGCGCGACAGCAATCGCGCGGCCGCGCCGCTGAAGCCTGCGGCAGACGCCAAGCTGCTCGATACGTCGGCACTTTCGGTCGATGAAGCCGTCGACCAGGTGCTGCAGTGGTACCGGGCGCTCGGCCAGCCCGCCTGAGAAGGCGAGCAGCGGTAGGTGCTCCGCGTCGCAAGCGCGGAGCGTGTTTCGAACCCTTAACCCCGTGTGGTCCTCGATCTGGCCCTTTCAGCCTGCCATTCCGGCCGGCGTGGCACAGCGAGCCATGCACAATCAGATTTTTATGTCCGACCTGCAAACCTCCACCCCGAATACCGAATCCTTTGCGGCTCTGTTCGAAGAGTCGCTGACCCGCCAAGACATGCGCGCCGGCGAAGTGATTTCCGCCGAAGTCGTGCGCGTCGACCACAACTTCGTGGTCGTCAATGCAGGCCTGAAGTCCGAGGCTTACATTCCGATCGAGGAATTCCTGAACGATCAGGGCGAGGTTGAGGTGCAGTCGGGCGATTTCGTGTCCGTCGCGATCGACGCACTCGAAAACGGCTACGGCGACACGATCCTGTCGCGCGACAAGGCGAAGCGCCTTGCATCGTGGCTGTCGCTGGAAAAGGCGCTCGACAACAACGAGCTCGTCACCGGCACGATCACCGGCAAGGTGAAGGGCGGCATGACCGTGATGGTCAACGGCATCCGCGCGTTCCTGCCGGGTTCGCTGGTCGACACGCGTCCGGTCAAGGACACGACCCCGTACGAAGGCAAGACGCTCGAGTTCCGCGTGATCAAGCTCGATCGCAAGCGTAACAACGTGGTGCTGTCGCGTCGTGCAGTGATCGAAGCAACGCAAGGCGAAGAGCGCGCGAAGCTGCTCGAGACGCTGAAGGAAGGCGCGATCGTCAACGGCGTGGTCAAGAACATCACCGACTACGGCGCGTTCGTCGACCTCGGCGGCATCGACGGCCTGCTGCACATCACCGACATCGCATGGCGTCGTGTGCGTCACCCGAGCGAAGTCCTGTCGGTTGGCCAGGAAGTCACCGCGAAGATCCTCAAGTTCGACCAAGAGAAGAACCGCGTCTCGCTGGGCATCAAGCAACTGGGCGACGATCCGTGGGAAGGCATCTCGCGCCGTTACCCGTCGGGCACGCGCCTGTTCGGCAAGGTCACGAACATCACCGACTACGGCGCATTCGTCGAAGTGGAATCGGGCATCGAAGGCCTCGTCCACGTGTCGGAAATGGACTGGACCAACAAGAACGTTGCGCCGTCGAAGGTTGTCCAGCTGGGCGACGAAGTCGAAGTCATGGTCCTCGAGATCGACGAAGACCGTCGTCGTATCAGCCTCGGCATGAAGCAGTGCAAGCCGAATCCGTGGGATGACTTCAGCCGCAACTTCAAGAAGGGCGACAAGATCACGGGCGCAATCAAGTCGATCACCGACTTCGGCGTGTTCATCGGTCTGCCGGGCGGCATCGACGGCCTGGTCCACCTGTCGGACCTGTCGTGGAGCGAAGCCGGCGAAGAAGCCGTTCGCAAGTACAAGAAGGGCGACGAAGTCGAAGCAATCGTGCTCGGTATCGACGTCGAGAAGGAGCGCATTTCGCTCGGCATCAAGCAGCTCGAAGGCGACCCGTTCAGCAACTACGTTGCAATGAACGACAAGGGCTCGATCGTCGACGGCGTCGTGAAGACGGTCGATGCGAAGGGTGCGGTCGTCACGCTGACGGGCGACATCGAAGGCTACCTGCGTGCGTCGGAAATCTCGCAGGATCGCGTCGAAGATGCACGCAACGTGCTGAAGGAAGGCGACAAGGTCAACGCGATGGTGATCAACATCGATCGCAAGTCGCGCGGCATCAACCTGTCGATCAAGGCGAAGGATTCGGCTGAACAACAGGAAGCGATCCGCGGCCTGCAGTCGGACTCGAGCGCTGCTGCGACCGGTACGACCAACCTCGGCGCGCTGCTGAAGGCGAAGCTCGACGGCCAGAACCAGTAAGCCTTACGAGGTCTGCTGAAGTATGACCAAATCCGAGTTGGTCGCGCAGCTGGCATCGCGATTTCCGCAACTTGTCCTCAAGGATGCGGATTTCGCGGTGAAAACGATGCTCGATGCGATGTCCGACGCCCTGGCGAAAGGGCATCGCATTGAAATTCGGGGTTTCGGCAGCTTTGGCCTCAATCGTCGCCCGGCGCGCGTCGGACGCAACCCGAAGTCGGGGGAGAAAGTGCAGGTGCCCGAGAAGTTCGTGCCGCACTTCAAACCTGGCAAGGAATTGCGTGAACGCGTCGACGGCCGCGCCGGTGAACCGCTGAAGGCTGACGATCCGGACGACGACCGTTGAGCGTCGTTCGGTGTGCCCGGAACCTGTCCGGCGAAGGCTGAAAAGAAAAGCGCCCCTTGCGGGCGCTTTTTTCATTTCCGCCCAGCGATGCGCAACGCCGCGCACAGGATGTGCGCAGCCGCGGAAACGCTTCCTTTACAATACGGGTCGATTCGGTGCGACGAAGGGGAGTCGCGCGCCGCGGCAAACCTCAACAAAGAGAGGGCTTCATGAAGTTTATCGTCTGGCTGATCCGGGTATTGGTGTTCGTCCTGCTGCTGGTGCTTGCGCTGGCCAATACACAAACCGCGACGCTGAATTTCGTTGCCGGCTACGCATGGCAAGCGCCGCTGATCCTGATCGGCCTGGCATTCTTCGCCGTGGGGCTGCTGGCCGGCCTGCTGTCCGCGCTGCCTTCGATCTTCCGGCTGCGTCTCGAGAACGGGCGTTTGAAGCGCGATCTGNGTGCGGCGCGCGAAACGCCNGCCGTCATCGACCAGCCGCCGATGCCGCCCGTCATTTAACACGGACGCCGCGCGATCATCGCGCGGTTTTCGTCTCTGCTTCGATATTTCGCATGGATCTGGATTTCTGGTGGTTGCTCGCGATTCCGGTCGCGTTTGCGCTCGGTTGGGCGGCGTCACGCTATGACCTGAAGAATCTCCTGTCGGAGAGTGCCAACCTGCCGCGCTCGTATTTTCGCGGCCTCAATTTTCTGTTGAACGAACAACCCGACAAGGCGATCGATGCGTTCATCGAGGTGGCCAAGCTCGATCCCGAAACGGTCGAGCTGCACTTCGCGCTCGGCAACCTGTTTCGCCGTCGTGGCGAGACCGACCGCGCGATCCGCGTGCACCAGAACCTGCTGAGCCGCACCGACCTGCCGGTCAACGAGCGCGACCACGCGCTGTACGAACTGGGGCAGGATTTCCTGAAAGCCGGCCTGCTGGATCGTGCCGAAGAGGCGTTCCACAAGCTCGCGGACGGCGACTACGCGCTGGGTGCGCAGCGGGCGCTGCTGACGATCTACGAGATCGAGAAGGACTGGAACAAGTCGATCGATACGGCGAAGCGCATCGAATCGATGAGCGACAAGCCGCTCGGCGTCGAAATTGCGCAGTTTCACTGCGAACTCGCGCAGGACGCGCTGCAGCGCAAGAATGCTGCTGCCGCGGCCGAACAGTTGCGCCTCGCGTTGACCGTGAATCCGCAGAACGTCCGCGCGACGGTGCTGTCCGGCGACGCGGCGGAAGCAGCGGGCGACCACGCGGCCGCGATCGAGCACTGGAAGCGCGTCGAAGCGCAGAACCCGGCATATCTGCCGCTCGTCGCCGACAAGCTGATGAAGGCGTACGTCGCGCTCGGCAAGAACGCTGAAGGCGCCGAACTGCTGATGGGGTACGTCGATCGTTATCCGTCGAACGACCTGCTCGACATCGCCTATCAGCATATCGCCGGGTTGCGCGGCCAGGATGCGGCGCANACNCTCGCGCGCACGCAGATGGAAAAGTCGCCGAACCTGTCGGGNATGCTGCACCTGCTCGATGCGCAGATCGCGGCGGCCGAGGAGCCGCGTCGTAAGGAACTTGAAATGATGCGTGCGCTGATCAAGCAGCGNACGAAAAATCTGCCACGGTATACGTGCCAGAATTGCGGTTTCCGGGCACGGCTCTTCTACTGGCAGTGCCCCGGATGCAGCGGCTGGGAAACCTATGCGCCGCGCCGCGTCGAACCTGCGATGCCGGGCTGATCCCGGCACGCGGAGCCAACGCGCTGCGGTTGCCGCCGGGCTCGTCCCGGCGGCCAAGTTAGTCAATTACCGGGAAGTACCGGAACATCTATGAAAATCACCATCATCGGCACCGGCTATGTCGGCCTCGTCACGGGCGCCTGCCTCGCGGAGATCGGTCACGACGTCTTCTGTCTCGACGTCGATCCGCGCAAGATCGACATCCTGAACAACGGCGGGATGCCGATTCACGAACCGGGGCTGCTGGACATCATCGCGCGCAACCGCACGGCGGGGCGCCTGCGTTTCTCGACCGACATCGAGGCGAGCGTCGCGCATGGCGAGATCCAGTTCATCGCCGTCGGCACGCCGCCCGACGAGGACGGCTCGGCCGACCTGCAATACGTGCTCGAGGCCGCGCGCAACATCGGCCGCCACATGACGGGCTTCAAGGTGATCGTCGACAAGTCGACGGTGCCGGTCGGCACCGCGCGGCGCGTGCACGGCGTGGTCGACGAGGCGCTTGCCGCACGCGGGCTCGCGGGCAGCGTCGCGCATCGCTTCTCGGTCGTGTCGAACCCGGAATTCCTGAAGGAAGGCGCGGCGGTCGAGGACTTCATGCGCCCGGACCGGATCATCATCGGTGTCGACGACGACGAAACCGGCACGATCGCGCGCGAGAAGATGAAGAAGCTCTACGCGCCGTTCAACCGCAACCACGAACGCACGATCTACATGGACGTGCGTTCGGCGGAATTCGCGAAGTATGCGGCGAACGCGATGCTCGCGACGCGCATCTCGTTCATGAACGAGATGTCGAATCTCGCCGACAAGGTCGGCGCCGACATCGAGGCCGTGCGCCGCGGGATCGGCTCCGATCCGCGTATCGGCTATCACTTCCTGTACGCCGGTGTCGGCTACGGCGGCTCGTGCTTCCCCAAGGACGTGCAGGCGCTGATCCGCACCGCGGGCGAGAACGGCCAGCCGTTGCGCATTCTGGAGGCCGTCGAGGCCGCCAACCATGCGCAGAAGGACGTGCTGATCGGCAAGATCGAGCAGCGCTTCGGCACCGACCTGACGGGCCGCGAGTTCGCGGTCTGGGGCCTCGCGTTCAAGCCGAACACCGACGACATGCGCGAGGCGCCGAGCCGCCGCCTGATCGCCGCGCTGCTCGAACGCGGGGCGACCGTGCGCGCCTACGATCCGGTTGCGGTCGACGAAGCGCGGCGCGTGTTCGCACTGGATTTCGGCGACGATGCGAAGGCGCTGGCGCGGCTGCATCTCGTCGACACGCAGGACGCCGCGGTCACGGGTGCGGACGCCCTCGTGATCGTCACCGAATGGAAGGAATTCCGCAGCCCCGATTTCACGCGCCTGAAGGCCGAGCTGAAGGCGCCGGTGATCTTCGACGGGCGCAACCTGTACGAGCCGGATGCGATGGCCGAGCTGGGCATCGACTATTACGCGATTGGCCGGCCGTATGTCGATCCCCAGTCGTCCTCCCGTGGCTGAACGTACGATGAATACTCTTCGCGAAGTCGTTCCGGTGCCGCGCGAGCAACTCGCGCGCTCGCGTGTGCTCGTCGTCGGCGACGTGATGCTCGACCGTTACTGGTTCGGCAACGTCGATCGCATTTCGCCTGAAGCGCCGGTGCCGGTCGTGCACGTGCAGCGTCAGGAGGAGCGGCTCGGCGGCGCGGCCAACGTCGCGCGCAATGCCGTGACGCTCGGCGGCCAGGCCGGCCTGCTGTGCGTCGTCGGTTGCGACGAACCGGGCGAGCGGATCGTCGAGCTGCTCGGCAGCAGCGGCGTGACGCCCCATCTCGAGCGCGACCCGGCACTCCCGACCACGATCAAGCTGCGCGTGCTCGCGCGCCAGCAGCAACTGCTGCGCGTGGACTTCGAGGCGACGCCGACGCACGAGGTGCTGCTCGCGGGGCTCGCGCGCTTCGATGCGCTGCTGCCGCAGCACGACGTCGTGCTGATGTCGGATTACGCGAAAGGCGGCCTGACGCACGTCACGACGATGATCGAGAAGGCGCGCGCAACCGGCAAGGCGGTGCTGGTCGACCCGAAGGGCGACGACTGGGCACGCTATCGCGGCGCATCGCTGATCACGCCGAATCGCGCGGAGTTGCGCGAGGTGGTCGGGCAGTGGAAATCGGAAGACGACCTGCGCGCGCGCGTCGCGAATCTGCGTGCGGAGCTCGGCATCGACGCGCTGCTGCTCACCCGTTCGGAAGAGGGCATGACGCTCTTTTCCGCGGGTGGCGAACTGCATGCACCGGCGCTCGCGCGCGAAGTGTTCGACGTGTCGGGCGCGGGCGACACCGTGATCGCGACGGTCGCGACGATGCTCGGCGCNGGTGTGCCGCTCGTCGACGCCGTCGTGCTCGCGAATCGCGCGGCAGGCATCGTGGTCGGCAAGCTNGGCACGGCCACGGTGGATTACGACGAACTGTTTCACTGAGCGCATTCGGCGGCGCGACGAGCGCGCCGCACGCGTGGCTCGCACTTTTCAGGCAGGACGATCATGACCCTCATCGTCACCGGCGCAGCCGGTTTTATCGGCGCGAACATCGTCAAGGCGCTCAACGAGCGCGGCGAGACGCGCATCATCGCGGTCGACAATCTGACCCGCGCGGACAAGTTCCGCAATCTCGTCGACTGCGAGATCGACGACTATCTCGACAAGACCGAATTCGTCGAACGCTTCGCGCGTGGCGATTTCGGCAAGGTACGCGCGATATTTCATGAAGGCGCCTGTTCGGACACGATGGAAACCGACGGTCGCTACATGATGGACAACAACTTCCGCTACAGCCGCGCGGTGCTCGATACCTGCCTCGCGCAGGGCACGCAGTTCCTGTATGCATCGTCGGCCGCGATCTACGGCGGCTCGACGCGTTTCGTCGAGGAGCGCGACGTCGAGGCGCCGCTGAACGTGTACGGCTATTCGAAGTTCCTGTTCGACCAGGTGATCCGTCGCGTGCTGCCGAGCGCGAAGAGCCAGATCGCGGGCTTCCGCTATTTCAACGTGTACGGCCCGCGCGAGACGCACAAGGGCCGCATGGCGTCGGTCGCGTTCCACAACTTCAACCAGTTCCGCGCGGAAGGCAAGGTGAAGCTGTTCGGCGAGTACAACGGTTATGCGCCGGGCGAGCAGACGCGCGATTTCGTGTCGGTCGAGGACGTGACCAAGGTGAACCTNTTCTTCTTCGATCATCCGGAGAAGTCGGGCATCTTCAACCTCGGCACGGGNCGGGCGCAGCCGTTCAACGATATCGCGTCGACGGTCGTGAACACGCTGCGCGCGCTCGACAACCAGNCGCCGCTGACGCTCGCGCAGCAGGTCGAGCAGGGNTTGATCGAATACGTGCCGTTCCCCGATGCACTGCGCGGCAAGTACCAGTGCTTCACGCAGGCCGACCAGACGAAACTGCGCGCGGCCGGCTACGACGCACCGTTCCTGACCGTGCAGGAAGGCGTCGACCGCTACGTGCGTTGGCTATCCGGCCAGGTTTAAACCGAAGCGTTGCATCGATAGACTGGGTCTCACGGTCGGCAGCCGCCGGCCGTTTTTCTTCGGAGATCCAGCACATGATCAGGAAATGGTTTGCCGCAGCGGTCATGCTCGGCGCAGTCGCGTCGGCCTGGGCGGCCGTCGACGTCAACACCGCGAACGAGGATGCGCTCGTCGGCATCAAGGGCATCGGCCCGGCGCGGGCCAAGGCGATTCTCGACGAGCGCGGCGCACGCGGTCCGTTCAGGAATGCGGACGATCTCGCCACGCGCGTGAAGGGCATGGGCGGGCATACCGTCGAGCGGCTTCAGCAGGAAGGTTTGACGATCGGTGCGGCGGCGGGTACGAGCGCTACGCCGTCGGCCGCGGCCAAACCGGTGGCAGCGAAGCCTGCCGCCGCACCGGCCCGCACCGCGCAGAAATAACGCGTCAAGCAACCGACACAAGCGCTCCTTCAGTCGCCGTCGTTGCGACGGCTTCCCGCGGCATGCCGCGGGTTTTTTGCGTGGAGCGGCGGGCTTGCGCGGCGAAACGCGAACCGCGAACCGCGCGGCACGCGTATTCCATCGTCGCAATGGGGTTGCCGGCGCGGGTGCCGGTGCTGGTTTACAATCGATCGATTGATCGGCCTCGCACTCACGGTATATCCATGGCTTACAAAACTATCGAAGACACGATCGGCAATACGCCGCTCGTGCAACTGGTCCGCCTGCCGGACGACGAGATTCGCGCCCGCAACAACGTGCTGCTCGCGAAGCTCGAGGGCAACAATCCGGCCGGCTCCGTGAAGGATCGCCCAGCGCTGTCGATGATCAGCAAGGCCGAGGCGCGCGGGCGCATCAAGCCGGGTGATACGCTGATCGAGGCGACGAGCGGCAACACGGGCATCGCGCTCGCGATGGCCGCGGCGATCCGCGGCTACAAGATGGTGCTGATCATGCCGGAGGATTTGTCGGTCGAGCGCCGCCAGAGCATGGCCGCTTATGGTGCCGAGATCATCCTGACGCCGGTGAAGGGCGGGATGGAGCTGGCGCGCGACCTCGCGGAGCAGATGCAGCGCGAAGGCAAGGGCGTGATCCTCGACCAGTTCGGCAACCCCGACAATCCCGTCGCGCACTACGAAGCAACGGGGCCGGAGATCTGGCGCGATACCGAAGGGCGCATCACGCACTTCGTGTCCGCNATGGGCACGACGGGCACCATCATGGGCACGTCGCGCTATCTGAAGGAACAGAATCCGGCGATCGAGATCGTCGGTGCGCAGCCGGAAGACGGCTCGCGTATTCCGGGCATCCGCAAATGGCCGGAAGCCTACATGCCGACCATCTTCGATCGCAGCCGTGTCGACCGCGTCGAGAGCGTGAGCCAGGCCGCGTCGGAAACGATGACGCGCCGGCTCGCGGCGGTCGAAGGCATTTTCGCGGGCATTTCGTCGGGCGGCGCATGCGAAGTCGCGATGCGCATCGCGCGTCAGGTCGAGAATGCGACGATCGTGTTCATCGTCTGCGATCGTGGCGACCGCTACCTGTCCACGGGTGTGTTTCCCGCGTGAGCGAGACGGGTGCGCGATTCGCGCATCGATAAAAAAAGCGCCGCGTTCTGCGAACTGCGGCGCTTTTTCTTTGGGCGGCCAGCGCTTACTGCGGCTGCTCGTCGGCAGCGGCGGGTGGCAGCGCGCCACTGGCTTCCATCTGCGCCTTCACGGCTTCGCCGAGCTGGTACACGGTGAGTGCGTAGAAGAAACTGCGGTTGTAGCGCGTCAACACATAGAAGTTCTTCAGGCCGAGCATGTATTCGGTCGCACGCCCCGGCGTCGGCAGGTCGACGACCGTCACCGGCGTGCCGGCTTCGGTCGTGATGTTGACCGTCGGCTCGTTCAGCGTCATGCCGGCGCGCAGCAGTTGCGACAGCGCCCAGTGCGGTTCGGGCTGGCCGTCGGCGGCGGCCTGTGCGATGCCCAGGCTGCCCGTGTCCGGCGTGATCTGCCAGACCACCGGCCGGTCGGTTTCCCAGCCGTGCTGCTTCAGGTAGTTCGCGACGCTGCCGATCGCATCGACAGGACTGCTGCGCAGATCGACGTGGCCCGTGCCGTCGAAGTCGACCGCATATTCGCGGATGCTGCTCGGCAGGAACTGCGGAATCCCGATCGCGCCGGTGTACGAGCCGAGCACGGTGGTCGGGTCGAGCTGGTTGTCGCGGGTCCAGACCAGGAAGTCTTCGAGGTTCTTGCGGAAGGTGGCCTGGCGGCTGTCGCGATTCGGCGTGTCCGGGTAGTCGAACGTGAGCGTCGTCAGCGCGTCCAGCACGCGGAAATTGCCCATGTAGCGGCCATAGATGGTTTCGACGCCGATGATGCCNACGATCACCTCGGGCGGCACGCCGAACTGNTCGGACGCGCGCTGCAGCGNCGCCNGGTTCGCCTTCCAGAACTTCACGCCCGCGTTGATGCGGATCGGNTCGATGAAGCGCGAGCGATAGACGCGCCAGTTCTTGACCGAGGGCGTCGGGGCCGGCCTCACGAGCTTGACGGCCGTCGCCGAGTAGCTGATGCGCGAGAACAGCGCATGCAGGCTCGCCGAATCGAAGCCGTTGCGGCTCACCATCTCGTCGATGAATGCATCGACCTTCGCGTTGCTCGCGTAACGCTGTGGAACGATTTCCTCTTCGAAGGTCTGGCCTTGCGGCGTCGGCTGCTGCGGCTGGGCCTGGGCGACGAGCGTGCCTGCAGGCTTCGCCGGCTGCGTTTGTGCGACGGCAGGCGCGGTGCCGAGGGCCGCGGCGATGGCAGCGACGACGAGCGGAGCGCGAACACGGAACAGCGCGGAAAGAAGGGCGGCGGGCTTGCTGGAATTCATGTCGAAGCGGGCGGACAGGGCGATTGTGTTCGGCGCAGTATACCCGACGCATCCGGCGCCTCGGGCCGAAGCCGGCCCCCGTTGTGGTAAGTTAGCGGCGAATTCGCGGCAGACGATGGACATCATTGACGGAGACCTGCGGCGCACCGTGCGCCGCGGACGACAGCTTATGGCAACCGCTTTCTACACGCACCCCGACTGCATGCTGCACGAGATGGGGGAATGGCATCCGGAATGCCCGGCCCGCCTGTCGGCGATCCAGGATCAACTGATTGCGAGCCGCATCGACGACCTGATCGTGCACGAAACCGCGCCATTCGCGAGCGAGGTCGCGCTGGGTCGCGTGCATACGCAGGCGCACATCGACTACATCCGGAGCATGACGCCGGTCGACGGTCACGTCGAGATCGATCCCGATACGCTGATGAATCGCGACACGTGGCGCGCGGCGCTGCGCGCGGCCGGCGCCGCGATCGCGGCGACCGACGCGGTGATCGAAGGCCGCTATGCGAATGCGTTCTGCGGCGTCCGTCCACCCGGTCACCATGCGGAACCCGCGCGCGCGATGGGCTTCTGCTTCTTCAACAACGTCGCGATCGCCGCGCGGCATGCGCTCGACGTACACGGCATCGAGCGTGTCGCGATCATCGATTTCGACGTGCACCACGGCAACGGCACCGAGGCGGCGTTCGCGAACGACGAGCGCGTGCTGATGTGCAGCTTCTTTCAGCATCCGCTGTATCCGTTCTCGGGCGTCGATCATCAGGCGCCGAACATGGTCAACCTGCCGATGCCCGCGCGCAGCAACGGGATGGCGATCCGCGAAGCCGTCGACATGTTCTGGCTGCCGCGCCTCGATGCGTTCAAGCCGCAGATGCTGTTCGTGTCGGCCGGTTTCGATGCGCATCGCGAGGACGACATCGGCAACCTCGGCCTCGTCGAGGCCGACTTCGAATGGCTGACCGCCCAGATCGTCGACGTGGCGCGCCGGCATGCGCAGGGCCGTATCGTCAGCTGCCTCGAAGGCGGCTACAACCTCTCCGCGCTCGGGCGCAGCGTCGTCGCGCACCTGCGCGTGCTGGCCGGAATCTGATTCCCGGTTGGCCGGTCTGATCCGGCGCGCTCAGCGCGCCGGCACGCGCGCGTGAATCCACGCGATCAGCGCGTCGATCACGCGGTCGCGTTCGAGATCGTTCATCGTTTCGTGGAAGCCGCCTTCGTACAGCGTCAGCGTACGGTCGGGCGAGCCGACACGCGCGCCGAACGCGCGGCTGCCGTCGGGTTCGGTGAGCTTGTCCTCGGTACCGTGATAGACGAGCACCGGCACGCGCAGCGCGCCGCGGCCGTTTTCGATGCGCGCCATCGCGTCGAGAATCTCCGCGCCGGTGCGTGCGGGCACCGCGCCGTGATGCACGAGCGGATCGGCGCGATTGGCCGCGACGATGGCTGGATCGCGCGACAGCAGGGCCGCATCGATCCTGATCGCGGGGAAAGTGGGCCACACACGGCTGATGATGCGGCTGACCGCGAGCATCCAGCGCGGCACGTCGCGCCCGGGCGCCAGCGCCGGACTCGACAGCACGAGGCCCGCCAGCGCGTGGCCGCGAGCCGGCGCGCGTTCGATCGCGTAGAGCGCCGCGACCGCGCCGCCCATGCTGTGCCCCATCAGGAACAGCGGCGCCGCGGCGCGCGCGGCTTCGGCGACCAGCGCATCCGCATCGTTCAGGTAGTCGTCGAAACGCTCGACCCACACGCGCTTGCCGGGCGACTGGCCATGCCCGCGCAGATCGACGGCCAGCACGTCGATGCCGGCCGCGTTCAGCCGGCCGGCGAGCGTGGCATAGCGGCCCGCGTGCTCGGCGAGGCCGTGCACCAGGGCGATCGTCGCGCGCGGCGGCACGGTGCCGTCGCTTGCCGGCCAGCGGTACGACGCCAGTTCGAGCCCGTCCGCGGTACGCAACCGACCCATCCGCGGCGCGGGCGCCGATCCGGCGGTGGCGGGCACGGCGGCCGGTGTGGTGGTGGCGCTCATCTGGCGGGTCTCCTGTTCGTTGGTCTGCGTTTCGCGATCATAGTCGCGCCCCTCCCGCGCGGGCCCAGCAGCGCCCCTCTAATTTCGTCTGGTTATGAAAAGATCGAAATCGATTATTAAGGGGAATGAGGGGTTTGCGGTAAAATCGCCGGCTATTCCAGATGCATCGGCGGCCGACTGGCGGGCCATCTCGCCGGCCGGCCGCCGTTTTGTTTACATGATCGAATTACGCAATCTCTCGCAGCGTTTCCCCGGCCCGGGCGGCTGGGTTGAAGCGCTGCACAACGTCAACCTGACGATCCCGCAAGGCGAGGTGTTCGGCATCATCGGCCGAAGCGGCGCCGGCAAGAGCACGCTCGTGCGCACCATCAACCTGCTCACGCGGCCGACCGAAGGCAATGTCGTCGTCGGCGGGCGCGATCTGACGCTGCTGTCGGCCAGCGCGCTGCGCGAAGCGCGCCGCGAGATCGGCATGATCTTCCAGCACTTCAACCTGCTGTCGTCGCGCACGGTGTTCGACAACGTCGCGCTGCCGCTGGAGCTGGCCGGCGCCAGCCGTGCCGACATCGAGGCCGCCGTGCTGCCGCTGCTCGATCTGGTCGGGCTGTCCGCGCAGAAGGATCGCTATCCGTCGCAGATCAGCGGCGGGCAGAAGCAGCGCGTCGGCATCGCCCGCGCGCTGGCGAGCCAGCCGAAGGTGCTGCTGTCGGACGAAGCGACGTCCGCGCTCGATCCCGAAACCACGCGTTCGATTCTCGACCTGCTGAAACGCATCAATCGCGAGCTCGGCCTGACGATCGTGCTGATCACGCACCAGATGGAAGTGATCAAGCAGGTCTGCGATCGCGTCGCGGTGCTCGATGCCGGGCGCGTGGTCGAGGAAGGCCGCGTGATCGACGTGTTCCTGCAGCCGCATCACGAAGTGACGCGTGCGCTGATCGGCGACGTGATCGCGCAGGAACTGCCGCCCGCGCTGAAGGCGCGCGTGGCCGAGCGGTTGAAGACGGGCCGCGGGCATCTGCTGCGGCTCGCGTTCACGGGCTCGGGGGTCGACCAGCCGATCCTGTCGGAGACGATCCGCCGGTACGAACTCGATTTCAACATCCTGCATGGCCAGATCGACGAGATCCAGGGGCAGGCATTCGGTTCGCTCGCGGTGCTCGCGGGCGGCGAGCCGGGCAAGGTCGGGCAGGCGCTCGCGTTCCTGCGCGAGCAAGGTGTGGTGGTAGAGGAGCTTTCGTATGTTGAGTGAGATGTTCGATATGTTCGTGCAGTCGTTCTGGGAGACGCTGATCATGGTCGGCATCTCCGGGGCGGTCGGCGCGCTCGTCGGCCTGCCGCTCGGCGTGCTGCTNTACCTGACCGATCGCCAGGGCGTGCTGCAGAACCTCGCGGTGAATCGCGTGCTCGGCGGCATCGTGAANGCGGTCCGNTCGACGCCGTTCATCATCCTGCTGGTCGCGGTGATCCCGTTCACGCGGCTCGTCACCGGTTCGTCGATCGGCACGGCCGCGGCGGTCGTGCCGCTGACGCTCGCGTCCGCGCCGTTCATCGCGCGTCTCGTCGAAACGGCGCTGCGCGAGGTCGACCGCGGATTGATCGAGGCTGCGCAATCGATGGGCGCGACCACGTCGCAGATCGTCTTCAAGGTGTTGTTGCCCGAATCGCTGCCGGGCATCGTCGCGGGCCTGACGATCACGTTCGTGTCGCTGGTCGGCTATTCGGCTATGGCGGGCGCGATCGGCGGCGGCGGGCTTGGCGATCTCGGTATCCGTTACGGTTACCAGCGCTATCTGCCGGAAGTGATGTGGACGGTCGTCGCGATCCTGATCGTGTTCGTGCAGATCGTGCAATCGTTCGGCGACTGGCTGGTGCGCCGGTTGAGCCACAAATAAGACCAAACCGATCCGACAGGGGAGAAACGATGCAACGACGCTTCATGCTGAAATTCGCGGCGGCGCTGGGCGCGGCCGCGCTGTTCGCGGGCGCGCATGCCCAGGCCGAAACCATCAAGGTCGGCGTGACGGGCGGCCCGCACGCGCAGATCATGGAAGTGGTGAAGAAGGTCGCGGCGAAGGACGGCCTGGAGATCCGCATCGTCGAATTCTCCGATTACGTGCAGCCGAACGCCGCGCTCGCGTCGGGCGACCTCGACGCGAACAGCTACCAGCACGATCCGTATCTGCAGGCGCAGGTGAGGGACCGCGGCTACAAGCTGATCAAGGTCGCCGATACCGTCACGTTCCCGATGGGCATCTACTCGAAGCGCGTGAAGTCGCTGGCCGAACTGAAGCCGGGCGCGCGCGTCGCGGTCCCGAACGATCCGACCAACGGCGGCCGCGCGCTGCTGTTGCTGCAGAAGCAGGGGCTGCTGAAGCTGCGCGCGGATGCGGGGCTGAAGGCGACGCCGCTCGATATCGTCGACAATCCGCGCAAGCTGAAGATCGTCGAACTCGACGCGGCGCAGATTCCGCGCTCGCTCGGCGACGTCGACGCGGCCGCGATCAATACCAATTACGCGATGGAAGCGGGGTTGAAACCGAAGCAGGACGCGATCGCGATCGAGGGCCCGAGCGGCCCGTACGCGAACATCCTCGCGATCCGTGAGGCGGACCGGAACAAGCCGTGGGTCGCCAAGCTGATTGCGGCGTATCACTCGGCCGACGTGAAGCAGTTCATCGAAGGCAAGTTCGGCGGCGCGGTCATCGCCGCCTGGTAACGGGGCGGAGCAGGGGACGCCCGGCGGGATTAGAGTCGATGATCGAAAACCCGGGCTTTGCGTCCGGGTTTTTTCTCTTTTAAAATAGAACGACCGTTCGCTATCATTGGCGCGTCGCCAAGAAGCGGTATCCTCGACAACCATCATGGTTGGGTCCGCCTGGCCGCGCAGTCATGAGGCCTCGCTATAAAATGGCCTCTGGTCGTATTCGTAACTTTGGAGCGTGTGCATGAAAATCCTGGTGCCAGTGAAAAGAGTGGTCGATTACAACGTGAAGGTCCGCGTGAAGTCGGACAACACGGGCGTCGACATCGCGAACGTGAAGATGTCGATGAACCCGTTCGACGAAATCGCCGTTGAAGAAGCGGTGCGCCTCAAGGAAGCAGGCGTCGCGACCGAAGTGATCGCGGTGTCGGTGGGCGTCACGCAAGCGCAGGAAACGCTGCGCACGGCGCTCGCGATCGGCGCGGATCGCGCGATCCTCGTCGAGTCGAACGACAGCGTCGAGCCGCTGGCCGTCGCGAAGATCCTGAAAGCGCTGGTCGACAAGGAACAGCCGCAGCTGGTGATCCTCGGCAAGCAGGCGATCGACGACGATTCGAACCAGACGGGCCAGATGCTGGCTGCGCTGGCAGGTCTCCCGCAAGCGACGTTCGCGTCGAAGGTGACGGTGGCCGACGGCAAGGCAACGGTGGCACGCGAAGTCGACGGCGGCGCGGAAACGCTGTCGCTGACGCTGCCGGCGGTCGTGACGACCGACCTGCGCCTGAACGAGCCGCGCTACGTGACGCTGCCGAACATCATGAAGGCGAAGAAGAAGCCGCTGGAAACCGTGAAGCCGGAAGACCTCGGTGTGGACGTCGCGCCGCGTCTGAAGACGCTGAAGGTGGTCGAGCCGCCGAAGCGCGCAGCCGGCGTGAAGGTGCCGGACGTGAAGACGCTGGTCGAGAAGCTGAAGACCGAAGCCAAGGTGCTGTAAGAGGGAGCGGAAAGAAATGACGATTCTGGTGATTGCAGAACACGACAACGCGTCGATCAAGGCCGCGACGCTGAACACGGTGGCGGCGGCCGCGAAGATTGGCGGCGACATCCACGTGCTGGTCGCGGGCCACAACGCGCAAGCGGCTGCCGACGCGGCAGCGAAGATCGCAGGTGTCTCGAAGGTGCTGCTGGCCGACGCGCCGCAACTGGCCGAAGGTCTGGCGGAAAACGTCGAGGCGACCACACTGAACATCGCGAAGGACTACTCGCATATCCTCGCGCCGGCGACGGCCTACGGCAAGAACATCGCGCCGCGTATCGCCGCGAAGCTGGACGTCGCGCAGATCTCGGACATCACGGCAGTCGATTCGGCCGACACGTTCGAGCGCCCGATCTACGCGGGCAACGCGATCGCGACGGTGCAGTCGAGCGACCCGATCAAGGTCATCACGGTGCGTGCNACNGGNTTCGATCCGGTNGCAGCGGAAGGCGGCAGCGCATCGGTCGACAAGATCGAAGCAGCGGCAGACGCCGGCAAGTCGCAGTTCGTGAGCCGTGAGGTAACGAAGCTGGACCGTCCGGAACTGACGTCGGCGAGCATCATCGTGTCGGGCGGCCGCGGTCTGGGCAGCGGCGAGAACTACACGAAGGTGCTGGAGCCGCTGGCCGACAAGTTGTCGGCAGCGCTCGGCGCATCGCGCGCGGCAGTCGACGCCGGCTACGTGCCGAACGACTACCAGGTCGGCCAGACCGGCAAGATCGTCGCGCCGCAGCTGTACATCGCGGTCGGTATCTCGGGTGCGATCCAGCATCTGGCCGGCATGAAGGATTCGAAGGTGATCGTCGCGATCAACAAGGATCCGGAGGCACCGATCTTCAGCGTGGCCGATTACGGCCTCGTCGGCGATCTGTTCTCGCTCGTGCCGGAGCTCGTGACCGAGCTCGGCTGATGCGGCGTGACGCTTCGGCGGTAAGCATGTAGCACGAGGGGCGCGATGAGCGCCCCTTTTTGTTGTGTCATCGCTGAAGAGGCGCGTGCGTCGTTCTCCCGGACGATCCGCGATTGCCCGGTGCCGAGCGGAACGCATCGTCGTGCACGTATGTCCGTTCGATAGCGTCGATTCGCCCGACGCGCGACAAGCGCCATGCACAAGTCGGCTGAAGCCTCGTGCCGAGCGGGCGCTCGCACGCGCAGTCGCCGAAACGAAAAAAGCGCCCGAGGGCGCCTTTTTCGCTGATGCAACGAGCCCGCACCGCCGCGGGCCGTTCCGATTTACGCGTAGGCCGGGCGTGTCTGGCCGGGCGCGTCCTTCAGGTAACGATGCACCGACAGGTCGTCGGCCTGGATTGCCGGCTTCTTCCCGGAGATCAGGTCGGCGAGCAGTTGGCCCGAGCCGCACGACATCGTCCAGCCGAGCGTGCCGTGGCCGGTGTTCAGGAACAGGTTCGACACCGGCGTGCGGCCGACGATCGGCGTGCCGTCCGGNGTCATCGGGCGCAGGCCCGTCCAGAACGTGGCCTTCGACGTGTCGCCGCCGCCCGGGAANAGGTCGTTTACGCACATCTCGAGCGTCTCGCGGCGCGCCGCGCGCAGCGTCTTGTCGAAGCCGACGATTTCCGCCATGCCGCCGACGCGGATGCGCTGGTCGAAGCGCGTGATCGCGATCTTGTAGGTCTCGTCGAGCACGGTCGATACGGGCGCGGCCGCTGCGTCGACGATCGGCGCGGTGATCGAATAGCCCTTCAGCGGATAGACGGGGATCTTCATCAGGTTCGAGACGAAGTTCGTCGAGTACGAGCCGAGCGCGACGACGTACGCATCCGCGCGCACCGTCTCGCTGCCGCACTGCACGCCGGCGATCTTGCCGCCCGCGATCGCGAGCGCATCGATCGGCGTGTTGTAGCGGAACTTGACGCCGAGCGATTCGGCGAGCGCGGCGAGGCGCGTCGTGAACAGCTGGCAATCGCCCGTTTCGTCGCCCGGCAGGCGCAGGCCGCCCGTCAGCTTGTGCGAGACGGCGGCGAGGGCCGGTTCGGCATGCTTCAGTTCGGCCGGCGACAGCAGTTCGAACGGCACGTTCGCTTCCTGCAGCACGGCGATGTCCTTCGCCGCGCCGTCGAGCTGCTGCTGCGTGCGGAACAGTTGCAGCGTGCCGCCCGTGCGGCCTTCGTACTGGATGCCGGTATCGGCGCGCAGCGCCTGCAGGCAGTCGCGGCTGTATTCGGCGAGACGGACCATCCGGCCCTTGTTGACTGCATAGCGCTCGGCCGTGCAGTTGCGCAGCATCTGAGCCATCCACTGGAGCTGGAAGCGCGTGCCGTCGAGGCGGATCGCGAGCGGCGCATGCTTTTCGAACATCCATTTGACGGCCTTCAGCGGCACGCCGGGCGCGGCCCACGGCGCCGCATAGCCGGGCGAGATCTGGCCTGCGTTCGCGAAACTCGTCTCCAGCGCCGGGCCGGCTTCCCGGTCGATCACCGTGACTTCATGGCCGGCGCGCGCAAGGTAATACGCGCTTGCCACGCCCACTACACCGCTGCCCAGAATGACGACTCGCATAGCTGCTCCAGATCGAAGGAATCAGGTCGAGGCCGGGCGCACCTGCGGCTCCGTGTAACCTCTAGCTGATCTAGTTTTTTGCGCTATGGTATTGTCGAATGTGCAGTTTTTGTTATTGTATTTTTCTGGTTTTCAGCATAAACAAATGAGAACGCAACGTCAGCCCGTACGCTCGCTCGACAAGCTCGACCGGCGCATCCTGAAACTGCTCCAGGACGACGGCCGGATGGCGATGAAAGACCTCGCGGAACAGGTCGGCCTGACCGTCACGCCGTGCATCGAGCGCGTGAGGCGCATGGAGCGCGACGGCGTGATCACCGGCTATCACGCGCGGGTCGATCCGGGCCAGTTGGGGGCCGCGCTNCTGGTGTTCGTCGAGATCACGCTCGGCCACAAGGGCGGCAACATGTTCGAGCAATTCCGCCGNGAAGTGATGAAGATCGACGAGGTGCTCGAATGNCATCTCGTCTCCGGCGATTTCGACTACCTGATCAAGGCGCGGATCGGNGAGATGGCNGACTACCGGAAACTGCTGGGCGACATCCTGCTGCAGTTGCCGGGCGCCGTGCAGTCGAAGAGCTATGTCGTGATGGAGGAAATCAAGGAAACGCTGACGATCGCCGTCGGCGAGTAACGCGACGGCGGTTCGCCGTCGGGCCCTTTATCCCGCCCTTGGCATGCTGCACCCAATACTGTATAAATATACAGTATTGGGTGCAGGCGAATGGGTGGGCACATGGACGATCGGTCCGACAACGAATTTCCGATAGCGCCGCCCGTGCCCCGCAAGGGGCGCGGTGCGGTCGACAACCTGCAGGGGCGGTATGAGCTCGCGCAGCGCGAAGCCGTGGACGACGGCTGGACGCACGCGTCCGATGACGCCGATTTCCCCGCGCCGCTGCGCACGCAGGTATTCGAGGAGCGGGCGAAGAGCATCCTGACGCGTAACCAGTCGCCCGATATTCCGTTCAGCGTGTCGCTCAATCCGTATCGCGGCTGCGAGCACGGTTGTATCTACTGCTTCGCGCGGCCTACGCACAGCTACCTCGGGCTGTCGCCGGGGCTCGATTTCGAAAGCCGCATCTACGCGAAGGTGAACGCGGCCGAACTGCTCGAGCGCGAGATTTCGCGCAAGCGCTACGTGCCGGAGCCGATCGCGCTCGGCGTCAATACCGACGCGTACCAGCCGGTCGAGCGCGACCTGCGCATCACGCGCAGCGTGATCCAGGTGATGCACGATCGCGGGCTGCCGTTCGCGGCGATCACGAAGTCGTCGCTGATCGAGCGCGATCTCGACCTGCTCGCGCCGATGGCCGAACGCGGGCAGGTGATGGCGGCGGTCACGATCACGACGCTCGATGCCGAGCTCGCGCGCACGCTCGAGCCGCGCGCGGCCACCCCGGCGCGGCGGTTGCGCACGATCCGTGCACTGCGCGATGCAGGCGTGCCGGTCGGCGTGAGCATCGCACCGGTGATCCCGTTCGTGACCGAGCCCGACATGGAGCGCGTGCTGGAGGCCTGCGCGGAAGCCGGCGCGACGCATGCGAGCTACATCATCCTGAGGTTGCCGTGGGAGGTNGCGCCGCTGTTCAAGCAGTGGCTTGCCGCGCATTTTCCCGATCGTGCGGANCGCGTGATGAACCGCGTGCGCGACATGCGCGGCGGCAAGGATTACGACTCGGATTTCTCGAAACGGATGAAGGGGGAGGGGATCTGGGCCGACCTGTTGCGGCAGCGCTTCCGTCAGGCGGTCAAGCGGCTCGGGTTGAACGAACGCACGAACGGCATTCTCGATCTGTCGCGGTTCAGCGGTGCGCCGGNCGCCGCGGTGCCNGCGCCGCGTGTCGCGGTTCGTGCAGCCGGCGCGAAGTCGCNNGACGACATGCAGTTGAACCTGTTCTGACCNGCAGGCAACGCAGTTGCCGGCGAGCCGTATCGACCGTATTGGTCGTGCTTACTGCGAAATCTGCTTGGCTGCTTCGACCTGCGATTCGAAGTATGTCTGGAACGACAGCGCGAGCGCGGTCATCAACAGGAACGCGCCGATCAGCAGCGAGAAAATCACGACGAAGATCACCGTCCAGCCCGACTTGCTGTGCTTGCCGGTGTCCGCGTTGAATTGCGCATCCCATTTTTCGTCGGGGCGCAGCCCGTAGACGAGTGCGGCGAGAAATGCCGCCAGCAGCGAGATGGCGCCGGGTACCGCGAGCCACCAGCCAAGGCCGGCGCTGCGCTGGGTTGCGGCGAGCAGCAGGAAGCCCGGGATGCCGACGATCGTGGCGAACAAGTGGGCCCAGCCGTACACGTCGCGGAAACCGTACAGATAGAAGCGGTGTGCGCCGATCGACCCGAGCAGGAACGCGAGGGCGGCGGTGAGCGTCTTGGAGCGGAAGCGGCGGGGCGATGCGGTGCTGCTGGACATGGATGGCGGCGTGTTGTCGTTGGCATGGGCGGGGCCGGCAGGCCGGCGCGGGCGCGCGGCCCGGCACGCATTCTACGATGCCCGGTCGGGCCCGGTCACCCCTCNGCTGCGTCAAGGTGCCGCATAAGTCACGCGGTAGATCGCGCCCGCGTAATCGTCGCTGACGAGCAGCGATCCGTCCGGCAGCGGCAATACATCGGCCGGGCGTCCCCATACCGTGCCGTCGGGCCTCAGCCATCCCGTGACGAACGGTGTCTGCTGCGCGTGGCTGCCGTCCGCCGAGACGACCACGCGCATCACGCGGTAGCCGACCTTCGTGCTGCGGTTCCACGAGCCGTGTTCGGCAATGAAGACATTGTTGCGATACGACGCCGGAAACATCGGCCCGGTGTAGAAGCGCATCCCGAGCGCCGCGACGTGCGCGCCGAGTTTCAGGACGGGCGGCACATAACGTCGGCAGACGTCGGCGCTGCCGAATTCGGGGTCGGGCGTATCGCCGCCGTGGCAGTATGGAAAGCCGAAATCGAGGCCGGCGCGCGGCGCGCGGTTCAGCTTGTCGTCCGGTACGTCGTCGCCCATCATGTCGCGCCCGTTGTCGGTGAACCACAGCTCGCCCGAATCGGGGTGCCATGCAAAGCCGACCGTATTGCGTATGCCGCGGGCGACCACTTCGCGCCCGCTGCCGTCGGCATTCATCCGCGCGATGATCGCGTAGCGATTGCGATCGGGGAGGCAGACATTGCACGGCGCGCCGGTCGGCACGTACAGCTTGCCGTCGGGGCCGAACGCGATGAATTTCCAGCCGTGATGGTGGTCGGTCGGCAGCGCATCGGTCACGACGACGGGGGCGGGCGGTTTTGCGAGCCGGTCGTCGATATGATCGAGGCGCAGGATGCGCGAGACGGCGGATATATAGAGGGCGCCGTCGCGGTAGGCGACGCCGACGGGCAGGTCGAGCCCGGACGCGACGACATAGTGCGCATTGATCCGGCCCTCGTGCATGACGAACGCGTGGACGCGGCCGTCCCGCGAGCCGACATACAGGATGCCGCTTGGCGACCACGCCATTTCGCGCGCGGCCGGGACGGCGTCGGTCAGCACGTCTATATGGAAGCCGGGCGGCACGACGAGTTCGTTCACCGGCAGCGGCGCGGCAAACGCCGGTGCGGACGCGAGGCAGGCAAGGCCGGCCAGCAGCGCCGCGACTTGGCGCTGGACGCGGTGCATCGGGGTGGCGCGAAGGGGCGGCATGACGGTCGGGAACGTCCTGGACACGACGATTGTATGCCCGGCGGACGGGCCGTCCGCGGTTTTTTACGCGTAAGTGTTTGTTGTACCTCTGGTTTCCGGCTATAATCGCGTGTTTCAGTAGTTTCGAACCCGGTTTTCCCGAAGGACATCATATGGTTATCATCCGTCTGGCTCGTGGCGGCTCGAAGAAGCGCCCGTTCTACAACATCGTTGCTACCGATTCGCGCAACCGTCGTGACGGCCGCTTCATCGAGCGCGTCGGCTTCTACAACCCGGTCGCCACGAAGGGCGAATCGCTGCGTATCGCTCAGGATCGCCTGACGTACTGGCAAGGCGTTGGCGCGCAACTGTCGCCGACCGTCCAGCGTCTCGTGAAGGAAGCGCAAAAGGCGCAACCGGCTGCCTAACATGGCACGGTGTGCCGGTCGTGCCGGCTGTGAGGTGCATTGATGGCGGGTCACGATTCCGGTAATGCAAGGCGCGGGCGTGCGTCATTCGGCGCATTCGTCCGCAANCCGGTCGAGCGCGACTCGGTCGCGAACGCCGGTCAGGCTGNCGAACAAGGNAGTCCCGAAGCGACGCAGGCCTGGCCCGACGATGCCGTCGAGGTNGGGGCGGTGGTCGACGCCTACGGCCTGAAGGGCTGGGTCAAGGTGGCGACGCATGCCGATGCCGGTCGCGGCGGCGACGCGCTGCTCAACGCGCGTCGCTGGTGGCTGGAACGCGGTGCGGAGCGGCTTTCCGTCCGCATCATGCAGTCGAAGACGCACAGCGACACTGTCGTTGCGCAACCCGCGGGCGTCAGCGACCGCGATGCTGCGCTGTCCATGCGCGGTTTTCGCGTGTTCGTGCGCCGGGAAGATTTCCCGGCACTCGCCGCGGACGAATTCTATTGGGTCGACCTGATCGGTCTCGAGGTCGTCAACGAGCAATCGGTGGCGCTCGGGAAGGTGAGCGGGATGATCGACAACGGCGTGCATTCGATCATGCGTGTCGAGTATCCGGCAACCGGCAAAGACGGTCAGCCGACCACCGACGAGCGGTTGATTCCGTTCGTCGGCGTCTACGTCAAAACGGTGGATCAGGCGGCGCGTCGCATCGTCGTCGACTGGGAAGCCGATTACTGAAATGAACCAGGTTACCGAGAGCGCGGTGCAGTTCGACGTCGTCACGCTCTTTCCCGAGATGTTCCGTGCACTGACCGACTGGGGAATCACCAGCCGGGCCGTCAAGCAGGGGCGCTTCGGGCTGCGCACCTGGAACCCGCGTGATTTCACGACGGACAACTACCGCACGGTCGACGATCGTCCGTACGGCGGTGGTCCGGGCATGGTGATGCTGGCCAGGCCTCTCGAAGCCGCAATCGACGCGGCGAAAGCGGCGCAGGCGGAGCAGGGAATCGCGAGCACGCGCGTCGTGATGATGTCGCCGCAAGGCGCGCCGCTCACGCACGATCGCGCGGTGCGAATGGCGCAGGAACCCGGCGTCGTCGTGCTGTGCGGTCGCTACGAAGCGATCGACCAGCGCCTGCTCGACCGTTGCGTCGACGAGGAAATCAGCCTCGGCGATTTCGTGCTGTCAGGCGGCGAGCTGCCGGCGATGGCGATGATGGATGCAGTCGTGCGGTTGCTGCCCGGCGTGCTGAACGATTCGTTGTCGGCCGTGCAGGACAGCTTCGCCGATGGCCTGCTCGATTGTCCGCACTACACGCGCCCCGAGGAATACGACGG
>Ga0058696_1000036_pt1 | contig 49673 bp, 54 predicted proteins | sample AgamicMgSfrz_FD_55077 | JGI IMG/M metagenome (GOLD analysis project Ga0058696, IMG submission 55077) | Agave microbial communities from Guanajuato, Mexico - Mg.Sf.rz | ecosystem: Host-associated > Plants > Phyllosphere > Phylloplane/Leaf | place: Guanajuato, Mexico | collected 2012-05-30 | reverse complement strand
TTTAAATTATTTGTCTTTATTATATACGAGCATATGGTTAATATGTTTCAGTTTTTTTTGCTCTTTTTTCGTTTTAAGTGAAATTTAAGGGAATTAATTTANAATTCCTTTTATGAATATCTATTAAAAACTCATTTTAATTTCTTATTTCAATTTTGTCCATTGGTCATGTATACTTATGATTGACTATTCTTTATAGAAAATACAAATAATTACATTACGCGGGAGAGATGTAAGTGTCAGAATTAGTACATACAATTTTTGAATTTTTATCATCCTTAGGCTATATGGGTATAGCATTGGGGCTGATGGTCGAAGTAATTCCAAGTGAAATCGTGCTAAGCTATGGAGGGTATTTAATCCATACCGGCCATATAAATTTTTTCGGCGCCCTACTTGCTGGTGTCATTGGCGGGACAATTGCCCAGCTATTTTTATATTGGATTGCACTTTACGGCGGAAGACCTTTTATTGACAAATATGGAAAGTACATCTTAATCAAAAGCTCTCATGTGGATGCTTCCGAAAAATGGTTTCTTAAGTACGGGACAGGCATGATTTTCCTTGCCCGGTTTATTCCTGTAGTAAGACATGCTATTTCCATTCCGGCTGGACTTGCCAGAATGCCGATTGGGCAGTTTACTTTGTATACAACTGCGGCAATCATTCCATGGACAGTTCTGTTTTTACTGCTGGGAATGAGACTTGGCGACCACTGGGAGAATATAGAGACATATGCTAAGCCGTACATCACACCTATTATCATTGCAGCAGTCTTATTGCTTGGTGCGTATATACTTCTTCAAATCCGCAAAAAAAATAAATAAAGACTTTACAATAACCTTACATTTACCTATAGGATTTTTAAAATTTTTTTTGTACAATATAAGCAGTACGACATTATTGCAGGAAAACAATAAATAAAATATAGGGAAGGCAAATGGTGCGCCACCTTTACGGTTCTAGTGGGTTCGATTCCCACCCCGAAATTTTTTACAAGTTACAAGTTGATAAAAAATTTCGAGGGCGGAACGGTATTTGTCATTCTGTTGTTTTCTGCCCTCATGTATAAGGAGGGTATTTTTTATGCTGAAAAAACGTGAATTGGAAGATTGTGCTGTTCTTTATGAATTAATGAAGCATCCAGATGTNTTTCCATTTGTTCGCCAAAAGGCAGCATCTTATGAAGAATATTTGTTTGTCACAAAACAAACAATTGAAGCGGAAGAAAAAGGAGAACTGATTTCTCGCACCATTCTTGATGAATGGCATAACCCGATTGGAACGATCAATCTGTATGATATACAAGACGGAATCGGCTTTTTAGGAACCTGGATTGGCAAGCCATATCACGGAAAAGGATACAATAAAATAGCCAAGGAACTGTTTTTTTCGGAAACCTTTTTTGAATTGAATATTAACAGTATCTTGATGCGTATAAGAGAGCATAATCTTCGTTCTATTAAAGCAGCAGAAAAACTCCCTTATGCCGTCCATGCCAATGAAACCAGAAAAACAATCGTAGAAAAGCTCAAGGAAGAAACCGGAGTCAGCTACGAATTATTTGAAGTTCCAAAGGATGTTTTCACACTTTACACAATGCGCTCAACCATAGACCAGGCAGATGGTCTTATGGAGGCTTAATATGAAAGCTTGAAGCATATACGCTTCAGGCTTTTTTCATACAGGCATACTTACTTACTCCTTCTAATATAGTACAGATAGGACAACTTTATTAGAAGGAGTGTATTATTTATGAGTGATTTTTTAGACACCAACATTTGGGCAAGTCTGCTGCTGTCAATAATTGTTATTGCGACAAGCCTATTACTACGAAAGTGGTTTACCAGCCATTTGTTTGCATTGGTCCTTTCCTATACACAATCGAAAAAGATTCATGCAGCAAGCACTGTCCTTGTCGCCTTTGAAAAACCGATGCGCTGGGTGTTTGTAGTTATAGGCATGCAGTTAGCTTTCCAGTTTCTCCCCTTTCAAACTGTATCTGCAGCATGGGAATCAAGCCTTGTCCGCTCATGCTTTATCGCATTATTAACATGGGGTTTGTTTAATTTGAGCAATGTGACAACACTGCTATTTCCAAAGCTGATGACAAAGCTGGATATTAATGTTGATAAAATCATTATCCCTTTTTTGACAAAAATGCTGAAAACTCTAGTCTTCCTGTTCGGATTCAGCATTATTGCCCAGGAATGGGGNTTTAACATAAACGGCTTTATCGCTGGACTTGGACTAGGCGGTCTTGCATTTGCCCTTGCAGCAAAGGAAACGGTCAGCAACCTTTTTGGAGGTATCGTGTTAATTACAGAAAAACCGTTTACGATCGGTGACTGGATTAAAACTCCAAGTGTTGAAGGCACGATTGAAGATATTACCTTCCGCAGTACAAAGGTGCGGACCTTCGCACAAGCCCTCGTCACTGTGCCAAATTCTACCCTTGCCAACGAACCGATTATCAATTGGTCTAAAATGGGGAAACGGCAAGTCTCCTTTTACTTAAAGCTAGATATTCTTACAAAAACAGAAAAATTACATATGACTATTTCAGACATAAAAGCATTGCTGCAGCATCATCAGGATGTACATCCTGAAACCATTCTCGTTTCTTTTGAGTCAATGAGTGATACTAGTGCTGACATATTAATTTATTTCTTTACAAAGGCAACTGATTATCTCGGCTATTTACAAACAAAAGAGGACATTAATTTTCAAATTATTAGTATTCTGGAAAAGAGAAATGTATTATTTTCCGTGCCGAAAAGTGCTGTTTATTTAGAAAGTGCTGAACAGGAGCACAACAAAGAGCCAATGAAGCGCCTCATGTCCCACGGGTAATTTTATTAGCAAAAAATCTGTATTTGCCATATTTTCCTTTTATCTGTGATATAATCGTATCGTTATTGAACATAAGAGAGGAAAAAGAATGAAACAAACCTTTACAACAAAGCAAAAACTAAAACAGATGCTCGTTATATTACTGCCTGTACTCGTTACACAGGTAGGTATGTTTGGTCTCACCTTCTTTGATACAACCATGTCTGGTCATTACAGCCCTACAGATTTAGCTGGGGTTGCTGTCGGCAGCTCCTTATGGACACCGATTTATACTGGATTAAGCGGTATACTGCTTGCTGTTCCTCCAATTGTCGCACAGCTGGTTGGAAGAAAAGAAGAATCCAAGGTAAGCTTTTCTGTTATTCAAGCTATTTATTTAAGTTTATCCATGGCAGTTTTATTAATTGTTTTTGGTTTTATTTTTTTGAAGCCAATCCTTCAATTAATGGGACTTGAGTCAGATGTCCAAGACATTGCCTTCCGTTATTTGGCCGCACTTAGCACAGGAATTATTCCAATCTTTTTATATTTTGTATTGCGGTCCTTTATTGACGCACTTGGGCAAACACAAGTGACGATGTTTATCACCCTTTCTGCATTGCCTGTTAATATTGTGCTAAATTATTTATTTATTAACGGCATTTGGATTTTTCCTGAGTTAGGCGGCGTTGGAACAGGATATGCTACAAGTATTACATACTGGTATATGCTGCTGACAGCTCTTCATATTGTTTATCATAATCAACCATTTGCTGGATTTAAGCTGCTCAATAAAATACACCGTATTTCATGGGAAAAATGGAAAGAGATTTTGAAAATAGGTGTACCCATCGGCTTTTCGATCTTTTTTGAGACAAGCATTTTCAGTGCAGTTACACTATTAATGAGTAATTATGATACGAATACGATTGCTGCCCATCAATCTGCCATAAACTTTGCTTCCCTCCTTTATATGGTTCCTCTTAGCATTTCAACTGCTTTGACGATTCTAGTTGGATTTGAAGTTGGTGCAAACAGGCTGAAGGATGCAAAACAATACAGCTGGATGGGAGTATTTACTGCCATCATTATTGCATTCGTGAGCGGCATCATTCTGCTTGCATTCCGCCAACAAATAGCAGGAATTTATACGAATGATGCGGAAGTACTTAAGCTTACAACTGGCTTCCTTATATACGCAATCTTCTTCCAGCTGTCAGATGCCATCCAGGCGCCAGTTCAAGGAGCATTACGGGGATATAAAGATGTTAACATCACCTTAATTATGACGCTAATCAGCTATTGGGTAATCGGTCTGCCTTCAGGCTATCTGCTTGCTAATTACACAAGCTTTGGTCCATTCGGCTATTGGATTGGCTTAATCATTGGTTTAGCTACTGGTGCAGCCTTCTTATCTAGCAGACTGTATTCTCTCCAAAAAAAGCATATTACCTTATCAACAAAATAGTAAAAGGGAGGATCAATAATTGATCCTCCCTTTTTAACTTATTTCTTTTTCCACCTTCTCTTCTGTCATTTTTCCAATGAAGGCTTCTACCATTTTTCCATCCCACTGTGTTTCTTTGCCTTCATGCAAAATGGACAGCGCTTTTGAAAAAGGCATGCCCTTTCTATATGGCCTGTCAGACGTCATTGCATCAAAGGCATCAGCAACAGCAAGAATTCTGCCAAAGTAAGGAATCCCTTCCCCTTTCAGTCCATCGGGATAGCCTTTGCCATCATATCTTTCATGATGGGATCTGACACCTTCTAGAATTCTCGCCATTTCTTCCTGGGGCTGTACCTGCTTTAAGATATTTTCTCCAATAACTGGATGTGCTTTAATGTAAGCAAATTCTTCCTCTGTCAGTTTTCCTTCCTTCAATAGGACATTATCCGGAACACCGATCTTGCCGATATCATGTAAAATAGCTGTTTTATATAACAATTCCATATCTTCCTTCGACAGCTTTAAATTTTCTCCTATTAGCTTCGAATAACCTGCAACCCTTGTGGAGTGACCTGCCGTGTATGGATCACGGGCATCAAGCGTTGCGCTCAATACCATCATAAAGCTGTCAAGCAGCTCCTTATTAACCCTTTCACGCTGAATGATTGAATCATTCATCTTGTGGAAACCTTTAAAAAGCTCAGCAAATTCATCTGTATAAACCGCACTGTTTGGCTGGGTGAATTGACTTGTACCAACCTTTTTCATAAGATTTTTCAGCTGATAGATAGGTGTTATTATATCTCTGGACAGAAATCTCGCAGATAGGACGGAATAAACTAGCGAAATAAATAATATGACAATTGCCCAATTCCAATAAGGTAGTTCTGAAAGATTGCCATTATCAATCAACTTAACTCTTGTTGAAAGCAGAATGATTACTAAAGGTAATACACTTATGCTGACAACAGTAAGTAGAAATTTTCTGTGAATGGATATAAACACCTTCTCTTCAATAACCAAGTTTTTTGGCATTAAAGATTTAATATAAATAGTGATTCCCTTCATCGTCCGTATAGTAAGGAAAAATTCAATAAATGCATGCAATATGGCAACAATCATCGCCGCAACTGTCGCATATACAATGTATACGGACGGCAGTTCAAGCTTGCCAGATGAAATATAATAAATGGAACAAATAATTGCCGGGACAGACATTCCAAGTAAGTGGGGAATAAGAATTCTTCTGACNGAAAACAACGGAAAGCTTTTAGAACGGTGATATGCCTCAACTAGGCTATTTACATCCCTCTTACGATCTTTAAGCACTTTTCGTAGCGGGTTTAAATCCTTATAAAAAAAGGCACCTTCTGCACAAACCATGCATATAAAGGAAAGAATCATAATAAACCCAAGAATTTTCATGTCATCGCTGCTAATTTTCAAGCTGGTGTACATAAAGGCACCGCCTACCCCGAATACAGCCAGAAAGGAACCAATTATATAATTGTAAAACAGACTGTTTAACAGCTTTTTGTATGTTTCCAAAACAATGCACCTAATTTTCCTAAATTGTACTTTTATATTACCATCATTAGGTTAAAATAACTAGTTCCTTCTACTCATAATAAAAAGGAAAATAAATACATGCCTAACTAACACGATTTGGGTGCACATGAATATGATATAAAAAATTCAGCAACTAATGAAAGAAAGGATGAATTTCCAATGTTCCCATGGAATTTATTCCCTTTTAACAAAGACACTAAAAACAAAATAAACCAAATGAGACCTGGAGACATTCAAAATTATGTTCAAGATATGATGAATAAAATGATGCCAGAATCCCTTCAAAAAATGAACAGTGATGATATGTTTAAAAATATGTCCCAAATGGCAAACAACCAACAAGGGACAAACCAGCAAAAATTTGATTACGTTGTGTTTGAAACACATCATCATGTTTTTATTCGCATTCCGATAAAAGAAGAAATTTGGCTTGAAAGAGTTAAGGTTTACTACACATCAAGCCAATTAGTTATTCAGAACATTCCAGAATTAGAAAGCAAGCATACTATCAATCTTCCTTCCCTTGTTCGTAAAAAAGGCTCAACAGCTAATTATAAGGAAGGCGTTTTAGAAATTATGATCCAGAAAAATGAGCATAATCAATATTCAGAAATTGAAGTGACAGAATTGCAATAGCTAAAGGGAAGGATTTGAAAACAATGTCTTACGAAAACCTCGAAAAGATTTTTCAATTTCATGAAAATCCAACAAATGAAAAGCTTTGGAATAATCTCTTTCAAGATGCAAGCCAGCAGGATTTTTTCAGTAATCGGAATAGTATTAAAAGCAATAATCAATTTCCGCCCTGTGATTTTTATGTTAAAGATGGGCAATACTTCATTGAATTAGAGCTTCCTGGCATCACGCCAGAAAACATTGGGATAAAATGTGTTGGTAATGAACTCCATATAGCAGGGCAATACAAAACATTGCATGAGGAATACGCTTATTATTTGAAGGAAAGACAAAACAGGGACTTTCACAAAGTAATTACACTGCCAAATACTATAATAAAAGAAGACATTTGCTGTGAGCTGAAATACGGAATACTGTCCGTAAAAATCCCTCGACAATAAAAAAATCAACTCGGCTGCACGAGTTGATTTTTTTTTATTACTTAAAGGTTTTATCAAAGCAGTAGAAAGGGCGTTCCTTACCAGGGAAGTGGAGCTCTCCAACCTTGTTAAAGCCGTTTTTCAAGAAAAGATTTTGTGCCTTTTCATTTATGGCATAAGTGTCAGTTTTTAAATAAAATGTATCATTTTCTCTTGCGAAAACTTCGGCAAAGGATAAAAGCTTGCTTGCAATGCCTCCGCCGCGAATTTCCGGATCGACCATAAGCCGGTGAATAACATAATAGTTATTATCCGGTAATGTCCATTCTATTAGGTCATAATTCTTCCCGCCAATACGATCAATGGCAATGGACCCAACTACTTTATCATCCATAAATGCCACGAACAAAGCACTATTTTCAATATCTGCCTTAAAATCCTTTTCAGCAGGATATTTATCCGACCATTGGTCATTACCCTCTTCATTCATTATCTTTACTGTTTTTGCTGCTACTTCCATGATTTTCTCTAAGTCATTTATCGTTGCTTGTCTAATTTCCACGCTGAATTCTCCTATAAAAGTATTTCTTTATTATTCCCTATTTAGCATGATCTTATTTTCTTCATTTTCTTTAGTAAAACATTTGAAAAACTATTATATAAATTTCTCACCAAAAAAACCACTAAAGTATATGCTTATAGGTAAAAATAACAATATTCAAAACCGCGGAAATTTTCGTATAAAAAAAGACCAAAGGAAATGATACCTTTGGTCAATATCTTAAGTTTGTTTTTCTATCTATAGTGATAAATCTTTCCATTAGTATAGCACGGGCTTTTTTACTTCCCAATAAATTGCTGTGTCCAGTAATTTCCGTTTGCTACGTAGCCTACACCGATATGTGTAAACTTGTCGCTTAGTATATTGGCACGGTGTCCTTCGCTGTTCATCCATGCTTTTACAACTTGTTCTGGCGTTGTTTGGCCTTTGGCGATATTTTCACCTGCTGCTTTATAGGAAATTCCAAATTGCTTCATCATATCAAAAGGGCTTCCGTAAGTTGGACTTGTATGATCAAAATAATTATTTTTACTCATATCCTCTGATTTAGCTCTCGCAACCTTGCTTAAATTTGTATCAAGCGTCAGTGCAGGAAGACCATTTTTTGCTCTTTCTGCATTTGTTAATTCAACAACCTGCTTTTCAAACGCACTAACAGAGGAAGTTGCTTGTGTTGTTGATGTTGTTTGCTGTGGTTTAGAAGTTGTATTAGTTTGTTGCTTAGCAGTGTTTGTTGTCGTCTTTTCTGCAGGTGTTGCTGTTGTTTTCGCTGGAGCTTTCGTGCTTTCTGTCTGTTTATTTGCTGCAGTAGCTGAATTAGCTTCCAATGAACTTAATAGCTTGTTAACATCCACATTACCTGAAAATTGTTTTATTAATGCATTTATTTGGTCTTCATTTAAATTGTAAGATTGATAGACTACTTTTGTAGATTCTTGAGCAGTATTAGATGCTGCATTTGCTTTTTGCATTAATGGACTAGACATTAATAAAGCTGCTGCTGCTGCTGTTGATAAAATCACTTTTTTGTTCATTTGATTATATCCTCCTTGAATATAAAGCTTGTATTCGTGCTTGCTTACAGACAAATCATAACATACGATTTTTGTCATATTTAAGGATGATACTTCCAATAATCAACTACTTCATTACTAACTGTTCTGATTATAAATCTATCAAGCTATCAATCACTTCTCTCCCAAAGCATCCTCCTATATTTAATAATTTATCGGCAAACCGCTTAAAATTCCTTAATTATCCATACAAGTAATAAAATTCAGCTTTTTTAGTATTGACAGCATGGAAGCAGCCTTGTTTTTATAACATTTATGACAATAACTTGTCGTACATATCATCAGCGCAATAATTGTAACTATCTCAATAAACGCCTTGTAAACTTGGCTTTTAGCACGTATATATCTGGACAAAGGATGGAATAGTAATAACAGAATGCATTCTTTAAAGAAGGGAGTTTGGTCATGAGTACACCGTATGCCTGTCCGAACTGCAGAACAAATCGGAGTCGCTTTAATATCATTCAACAAGTGCCTCAATCAGTAAAATTAGACCCACAAACAGGGGATATTGTAGAAGAATACACAGCAGAAAATCTTTCTCCCTTTCATATGGGATATAAAGGACCTGACTATCGTATCCAATGTGCTGCTTGTGGTTTAGTTGATGAAGAACGGACTTTCGCCAAATTTGGAGAGATGAAATAATGAAAAAGGAATGCATGTAGCATTCCAAAAATTGCTTTTAAAAGCCGTATGCTTGCTGCATACGGCTTTTCGACTCATAATGGCATTAACCCATCGTCAGTTAGGATCTTCCATGGATCAAGCGGTGAGCTTCTAACAAGCGTCAGTGTTTTACTCTCACTTTTTCTCTTTTCGTTTTGGATATACAGCTGCCACTCTATTGTTATGTGTATAGAGGTTTTGGATAGATAATCCTTTGCTTCCACTTCCTCTACCCTTAACAGCTTAACATTCTCAACGTTCGCCAAAGCCTTTGTCCAATTAATTTTTTTGGAGCTTAAATGGTTAAGGATTGTATTATCCTGTTCTTTCATTCCAGCTACAAATGATTGCACTGTCTCATTTGGATTTTGTTTATCCAGCTCCTGTGTCAGTATGCCTGCAGCTTTATATACCATCAATTTATGGGATAGATCCATATTATCCGTCTTATGTGTAGTGCTTCCTAAGAAATGCACGCAAAAATGGCCCGGAAATTTATTAGCTAATGATCCTGCTCCATGTGGCATACCATGCATAGATGCGGCGAGAATATATTGATCCTGTAAAACAAATATCGCCCGTCGTTTCCAGCTCCATTTGCCATTATAAATTTCCTTCATAATCTCGGTATCCGCGGTGGTTAAAGGCTGGACATCTGCATGCTGAGAACCTGCCCTCCGCTGAACATGAAATACTTTTCCTGTTTCGACATCATAAATAGAAAACTTGCTGTAGCGAGGAATAATTACATCTGCATCCTTCCATTCAAGCAGTTGGATACCATATACAGGTGAAATGCTTTCCAATGGTGCGGCATTTGCCGTTGATATACAAAACAAGCTAACCAAAAGTGCAAAACAAGGAATAAACTTTCGCTTCTTGAACAAGATTATCCTCCTCTTTCCTTTAACTAAAGAAAGTTTGCCCTTTTTATGAAGGTCCCATTCTGGATATAGCTGGAAACCCTGACTGTTAAAGCAGATCCAACTTGTCCTTTATTTCCTTCCAGTTTACATCTTCACCGATAAACACTAAATTTAACGGCATTTTCATGTCTTCTCTCATCATTAAAGGCATTCCATAAGAATATTGGAAAAGGTCAGGATACTTATTTTGATGGAATTGTATATATCCTTTAATACGGTAAATGGTATCAGGCAATTCTTTTAAAAATGCCTCAAATTTCTCTGCTGAAATAGTATGCTGAAATGGATAAACAAAAGAACTTAGCTGTAATGTTTGAATCGTTGTTTTAACAGTATCATTTGCAAACTGCATAACCATACCCTTTAACCTTTGAAAAGGCAGCTTTGAATAGCTTGTTAATAGCGTAAAGGCCTGTGGATTTATACTTTGAAGCTCGAATGTAATCTTTGCTTTTTCTTCCTCTGTCAGTTGGTCTTGTTTATTAATTAACAGCATATTCCCGTGACGAACCTGCTCAATCAGCAGCTGCTGCACGCTTGGACTCATTTTTTTACGATCAAGCCAAAGCTTGCCATCAATTACGGTAATAATTCCTTTCATGCATAGCCTATCTGCGAAATATGGAGAAAGGATACTATCCATGGTTTCAACCGGATGTGCCGCTCCCGTTGTCTCTAAATAGATTACATCAGGTTTTTCCTCGATCAGTAAGGATTGGAGCTGGCCTTCCAGCTTATCCTGGATGGTGCAGCAAACACAGCCTCCTAACAGCTCCTTTAACGGAATATCTTCGTCGACTTCATTCGAATCAATCGAGATATCTCCAAATTCATTCATAAGAACTGCCACTTTTCTGCCTTCTGCTTTTTCATGTATAAGCAACTCTTTTAACAAAGTTGTTTTACCGCTGCCTAAAAACCCTGACAATATATACACTTCTGTTTTTTCCATCTTTATCCCCCTAATCCTTTTGTTCATAAAGCAGACATGGAAAAAGGAGGGCAAATAGAGTGCCGCTCCTTCCATTTGTTACTTTTTCAATTTTTCTTGCAGTATTTCAATTGCTTTATTCATTTGTGTATCGTTTTTTTGAATCTTTTCACTAAGTTTTTCCATAAGCTTTGTTGTCGTATCTCCAGTGATTACACCGTCAACTTTTAACTTTTCCTTCTCTTGGAATTCCTTAGTTGCTTCTTCTGTGCTCTCATCGAAATAGCCGTTTGCATTGTCGACCTTATATCCAAGTGCTTTCAGCATTTCTTGCGCTGATTTCACTTCATTGGAATTTGAATCAAGCTTCAGCTTTGTCTCTGGGTTAATGACTGTCAGCTTCGCATAGCTTGGAAGCTCCACCTTATACGTTGGCTCAATCCCTTTTTCATGAATCCAGCTGCCATTCGGTGTCAGCCATTTATCTGTTGTAAATTTGATGTTACTTCCATCAGAGAGTTCTATTGCACTTTGAACTGTTCCTTTACCAAAGGATTTCACACCTACTAATGGAACGTCTGCAGATTGATTAACTGCTCCAGCAAGTATTTCAGAGGCTGAAGCACTACCTTCATCAATTAATACAACTAGCGGTAATGTATTGGAATTTTCATTGTCTGATGCGACTTGTTCAATTTTTCCATTCTTATGCTCGACTTGGAAAATCACCTTGCCGTCTGGAACAAACAAATTGGCAATTGCTTGTACTTGCGTTAATAATCCGCCTGGATTTTGTCTCAAGTCAAGTACAATCCCTTTCATTCCTTTTTCCTTGAACTCATTCAGTTTATCTGTAAGCTCTTGTGCTGTATCTGCGGAGAAGCTCGTGATTTGTATTTCGGCAATACCGTCCTTACGTAATTCTCCGTAAACTGTATCAATTGGAATTGTATCCCTGACAATATCGATTTTTAAAGTATCTTCCACTCCAGGTCTTTCAATCTCAAGGCTGACTGTTGTCCCTTTTTTACCTCTGATAAGAAGGACTGCTTCAGATGAACTCATCCCTTGTAAGGTCTTGTCATCAACACTCAAAATTTTATCATTCGGCTTTATTCCTGCTTTTTCTGCTGGTGAGCCTTTAATTGGTGATACAACAATGATGCTGTCATCCTTTTCCTGAATTTCTGCTCCGATTCCTTCAAAGGAAGAGGATATACTTTCATTGAAACTTGTTGCTTCCTCTTGGTTCATATAATCGGAATATGGATCATCTAGTGCTGTAAACATGCCGTCAATCGCTCCATTGACGAGGTCCTCTGTTTCAACATCCTGATAATATTTATCCTTAATAGTATCATATGCTGAATATAGCTTTGAAAATTCGCTTCGATCTGTGCCTACTGTTACTGCCGGCTCCTCACCAAATGCCAGGGCAACCGTTGTAATACCAGCTGCCAATATAACAGTAAAGAAGATAAGCATAACAAAGTGAAATTTCTTAATGCGAATAAAGCTGGAATCTTTATCGCTTGCTTCTTTTTCCGTTTCTTCATTTACATTGTTTTCATTCTCCAAATAATTCACCACTTTCATTTGCCCTTTAGGCACCGTGATACATGCCTTTTATACTCAACAGTATCAAAAAAATTGGTTTAAATCATGACATAATTATGAATAAATTTTGAACAAATAAATCTATTTATTACTTAGATTTTTCTAACCTGGTCAAAATATTCCTCTAATGTCCAATCGTTTTCATATATATCGTTTGCAGATTTTTCCCCGACATAGCGGAAATGCCATGGCTCAAATTTATATTTGGTAATATCCTCTTTTCCTTTCGGATAACGCAGAATATACCCATAAAGATGCGCATTATCTTTCAGCCATTTGCCTTCTTTCGTAGCCTCGAAGTCCTCTGTAAGCAGGAAGTCGACACTTTCAGCTGATATATCCATTGCTAAACCTGTCTGGTGCTCGCTGTTACCAGGATATGCGACTGCTTCCTCTGCTTTCTTCTGTCCAACCTTGTCAACCTCTGCATCATACAGAACAGTCTGACGGTCATAAGAACGATAGCCTGATACTGCATAAAGGATAATACCGTCCTTTTTGGCAGCATTAAACATGTCAGCTAAAGAATTCGCAGCTTCCTTTCTCATATAGCTTTTCTCTATATCTTGATCACCAAAGGAAAACTGAACTTCTGGCCTGATAAGATCCTCTGGTGCGTATCCATCTGGCAATCCAAAGCTTTTGTTAACCAATGACACTGTATTTGTTGGATTTCGGATGATGTTCCTGCCATCCACAACCTTAATATCATTGAAAAAAGCAGCTTCTAAAGTCCATGGAAGCTCTTCTGTACTATCTCCAGTATCTTGATCGTTTGTTGGTTCTGAATTGTTATTATTCACGGCTGTTTCTTCCGATTCCTTTTCTTTGTTTAAGAAAGGTATATGATCTGTAATGCCATCCAATTTACTGCATCCTGTCAAAAGGAAAGTAAGCATCAGCAGCAGCAATAGTTTTTTCATTCTACACCCCATATTACACTTTGTTCCAGGTTACTAGTTACGCGTATGTTACTTTATTGCTGCTTCAAGTGATACTTCAATCATTTCATTAAAAGTTGTCTGTCTTTCTTCAGCAGTTGTTTCTTCACCAGTCAGTACATGATCGCTCACAGTAAGTACAGACAATGCTTTGCGATTGAATTTTGCTGCTAATGTATAAAGTGCAGCTGATTCCATCTCAATAGCAAGAATCTGATATTTCGCCCATTTTTCCAGCTCAGAGTTGTCATTATAGAAACTATCTGCTGTAAATACATTTCCTACCTTTAGGGAAAGCCCCTTCTCAATGCCTGCATCATACGCTTTTTTAAGCAGGTCAAAATTAGCTGTCGGTGCATAATCAACACCGCCGAACGTTAGGCGATTCATTTGCGAATCAGTTGATGCACTCATAGCAAGGATAACGTCACGCACCTTTACGTCCTGTTGGATTGCTCCACAAGTACCAACTCTTATTAGGTTTTGGACATTATAGCTATTCATTAATTCATTAACGTAAATGGCAATGGATGGTGCTCCCATGCCTGTCCCTTGTACAGAGATTCTTTTGCCTTTATATGTACCAGTATATCCAAACATGTTTCGGACTTCGTTATAGCAAACCGCATTTTCTAAAAAGGTTTCTGCAATATATTTTGCTCTTAAAGGATCTCCAGGCAGAAGAACCGTTTCAGCGATTTCATTTTCTTTAGCTCCAATATGTACACTCATTTTTTGTACCTCCAAATTTTAAGAACATTCTTTTAAATAATAATAGGAATCATTTCCATACCTTAAACAATCACTATTTGTACTATATCATATTCTAGTTTTAGGTTAAATACAATTAATTGCAGGATAACAAATCTTTAATCGGCAATACTAACTTTAGGTTTTCCATAGGTTTTGGAAAACATGCTTATCAATGGTAATATTCTAAAAACAGACACGTAAGGAGACATATAATATTATGGGAAAAAAGCATCGCAATCGAATTAACTCTCCTAAAAAGAATAATCATATACCAAAAGAGGCTATTATAGCCGAACAAGAAGCACACGGTAAGGAAATGTCTGCAAGAGAAAGAAAGAACTAAGTCAAAATAAAAAGCGTGTGCCAAAATGGCACACGCTTTAAGTTTTTAGGCATATTTATTAATCAGTTGGTAAAGTGTGTTCTTCAGTCCTGGCAACTCATGTTTGTGAATGCTTAATGATACATAGCTTTCATCCATATCAAGAGCTTCTGCGAATAAGCCAGAAAGTCCACGCGCTTTCCTGTCAATTTGCAGCATTACTTCCATTACATTTTCGCCAGAAGACAAAATCACAAGCTCCACTTCATCCAGCTTCCCTCGAAAGTCTCCTGTAACTGGGATGAATTCAAATTCCTGTACAAATGGCAGTCTCAGCTGATGCCGCCTGCCTGCCTCCTTGCAAACACCGCTTTTCATTTTAAAGCCTAATTCTTGAAATGCACGAAACACTTCGTCAGCAAGCGGAGATGGAATAATATTAATTGGATCTACATCGCTAGGATCAATGGCTTGCTTGATATCAAGGCCTGTTGAAATCCATACTTTTGTTTTGCCTATGGAATAAGGAATATCATATGGAAGAGTACTAGAAAATGGAATTACCTTCTTTTCCTTTATATTTATCGTGAAGGCGCCTGCTGCCAAAAATTCACCTATCAGAGCGGTGCGTGTTTCTTTTTTATCATCATGTTCCACTTCATATTCTGTATACAGTCTTACATAAATCGCTTCAATATTCTGCTCCACATTACCGCCAACAATATTTATTTCTCCCTCTAGCCTTTCACCTGGCATATAATCCCTCTTATCCAGTACTGCATCAATTTTAGCAGCACCTACCCCAACACTTGCCAACGCCTTTTTAAATATAGACATTCTTTTTCCTCCTGTTANCCTAATTTGATTTTATTAATTTGATTTACGCATTAATAACAAAAAGGTTTCATGATTACTGATCATTTTTTCCATAAAAAAATGGCAAGAGGATTCTCCTGCCATATACATTCATACTTCTTTATATAATTAACTGTCTTTTACAAACTTACATTGCAAGCTAGTCATCTAATTCTTCATCAATAATGCATTTTTCAAGCAAATATTCAAACGTGATGTCAGCCAATTCATCCATCTCATCTTCTGTGGGAACGTATCCCCTTTTTAATAGCTCACGAAAGAAAAACTCAGCAATTTCCTCCGTATCTATTATTACATCAATCTCTTTCAAGCATATCGCCCCCTTTAGTAAGAATATATGTGACAATGCATAAAAAATGCAAGGCATTTGTACAAATTATGTGATAAATTAAAATATTTTTCAAGTAAAAAGAGACATGTTTAGATGGTCATGCTCATATTCATTACTAATAACAAGAAAACATTACTATAATCCGAGATTTTAGGGGGATAATTATCATGAAAAAGTTGCAGCATTTAGTCGCAGTAGTAAAAGAAGATGTTAATGAGGATAATAGTAATATCTTACGAATATTTGACAAAGGGCTGCAAGTTTTGTTTTCTCTATTAGTGTTTGGATGCATCCCATATTTTCTCTATTTAATCTTGTAATTTCATTATTATAGTGCAGGCTTATCATCCTTGCTGCTTAGCTGCTTCAGCTTTCTTATTGTTAGCCTCATCGCCTGTTCATACTCATTGTCCTGAAATAACTCATGTAGTATATGATAATCATTGTAAATATCAAGTAAACCATCGATTAATTCCTGTTTTTCCTTCGTGCTTTCCAGCAGCTCTTTTTCCGTTTTTCGGTAAGAGCTATTTGGTTTTTGCAGATTAACAGGTTTCTTCTTTTTATCCATTATATACAAAAGTCCTAATTTCTGAATGAAACTATCGGCATTTTCTGCGTCTGCTACTAATGTCAGCTCCTCTTCACCAGCCTCAAGCCAATCTCCATCACTTACTCTAGACAACTCGTAAATGATGTCTTCCCATGCATCTGACTTGTAACGCCATATTTCCGTTCGGAAGCCCATAATTTTAAAGAGGTTGGAGCCATAGCCTTTCACTTTGACGAGATCACCTATAAAGTAGCGATATTCAATATCTATTTTTTCTGTATCCATCAGTTCCCCTTCAAATTCGGAAAGCATTTGCAGGCTGGATTCTAAGTATAGGCCCTCACTCTTATTTACTTCATAGACATGCATATCATCAAGCCACTTTACGTCCGTGATTTTTCCAACAGTACCGTATATGGTGATGACAACCGTATCGCCAATTTTAAATTTCGGTTTTTTTCGATTTCCCATAGTTAAAAGTCCTCTCTAAACAGATTGTGCGATATTTTTGGCCACTTGTGTGGCGACACTCCCCCACAGTCATGCTTAAAGATTTGAACGTTTACGGTGGGGGATTAAATGAAACAACATAGCCTTTCCTCAATCAACATCTCATCTTCATCCTTTTTTTGTTCTCTGTTTATCTATTCATGAAATAATATATGCATCTCACTTGCTAATCGACAATGCTCCACCCTATTTTTCACGCGTTTTTTTTTAACAAACATGTCAGTTAGAAATCGATGTTTTTGTTTTAATCCAATATATGTAGCTGACAAACTATTTTAGAATACTCATTATGTAAAAGCCGCATACAAGTTACTAAACAAAAAAAGCATTTTGCAGTAACCACTGCAAAATGCTAATAGCGTGTTTCCTTCTCTTCTTGAAATAAATAGGTCTCCCATGCTTCATCAAAGATTCTCATACTGTCTAAATAATGGCCATTAAGCTCCAAATAATTGCTCACTTCATCATAGTCAAAGCTGTTTTTAGGAAAACTGTGATCTAAATAAGCATGATTTGCAAATCTGCTGATAGCGTCCTTTGGCTCGGGATGTCGGAATTTCATTAAAAAATGGTAAAAAGATTTTGTCATCGTGCATCTTCCTTATCCGAAATGATATAACGTATACTATACATAACATGAAATAATGGTGCAAGCATTATTCACCATTAAAAGATAATTAGTAATCTATAAAGCTATAAAGTATTATTCTTTATGTTTAATGAAGATTCTTTAGGATATAATAAACCATGCAAAAAATCAGAAGGGACGTACAGTTAATCCTATGAAAAACAAAACCTATACTCTTTTAATCAGCTCCGTAATTGGATTAGCTTTCGTTTTATTGTATTGCCTCTATCAACCAAATCAGACAAGCTCCACAGCCAAAAATGTATTTGACAAAATCAGATCAAGTGAGCCAATATCTTATTTAATAATTGGAGACAGTATCGGTAGAGGGTCTGGTGCGAGCAAGGATCAAACAAAATGGTTTTCCTTGTTAGAGCAGTCCATGTTTGAACAGCACGGTACACCAATGCAGAGGAATATGCTTGTTCAAAGCGGGGCTACAGCTTTTGAAGGCTTATATAAATTCAGAAATTCCTCCCTTCAGAATATTGATCTTGTTTTTATCGTATTCGGTGAAAATGATCGGAAATATATGAATAAGGAAGTATTCTACACCTTTTACAGCCAGCTACTTATGCAAGTAAAGGAGGAATACCCGACTGCAGAAATTATTACACTTACAGAAAGCAGCTTAGACAATGAAAAATTTGCCGATACAATTGCGGAAGTATCAAAAGAAGTAAATGCGATAAATCTTGATATGAGAATTCCGTTTAATGAATCGGGTAAAAGCATGAAACGTTTAACAAAAGATCTAGTCCACCCAAATGACGATGGCTATCTGCTATATGGTGATTATATTTATCATTATTTAGAATCAAGAATACAAAAAGGGAATAAAAGCACCGATATTCCCAAAAATGAATTTGCTGCAAAGGCAATCAACATGGAAACAAAAAACGACTATCACTATAAAGACAGCTCTTTTATTAAAAGGGACGGCTATTATACCTCTGATGAAAAAGGAGCTAGCATTGACTTTAGCTTTACGGGCACTTATCTTGGGGCAAATATGATAAGAAATCCCTTAGGAGGCTTGGTGGATGTTTATATTGATGACGAGTTTGTTACAAGCATTTCAACATGGTGGCCCTTCAAAAAGCCTCGTTCCTTATATATTGCCGGCGGGCTTTCTGACAGCAAGCACACCGTGTCGTTTCGTATGAAGGGTAAATCTTCGTCACATAATACTTCCGGTTTTCACAGGGTACAAATTTCATCGATAATCGTGCAAGATAACTAAAAAAAGGCAATCCTAGATAGAAGGATTGCCTTTTTTCTTAACATCAATCTTCGTCAAACAAAACTTTATACTTGCCATAGCCTTCTGCTTCTAGGTCTTCTTTTCTAACGAAACGAAGAGATGCAGAATTCATGCAGTATCGTAATCCTGATGGATGTGGTCCATCGTTGAAGACATGGCCAAGGTGGGAATCGGTTTCCTTTGTTCTTACCTCTGTTCTCACCATGAAATGGCTTGTATCTGTATTTTCTACAAGATCCTCTTCTGAAATTGGTTTTGTGAAGCTAGGCCAACCGCAGCCTGCATCATACTTGTCGTTTGAGCTGAACAATGGTTTACCTGAGATGACATCCACATAAATGCCGTCCGCAAATTCGTTCCAGTACTCATTATGAAACGGCGGTTCTGTGCCGTTGTTTTGTGTAACTTCATATTGAATTGGTGTTAGTTTTTCTTTCAATTCGTTTTTATTCATGCTTATCCCCCCAGTTATTCTTAATAAACGCGGCTCTGCCTGACCCTACATGATAGGCATTATAATGCAGGGAATTTTTCTTATAATAATCTTGATGATATTCTTCCGCATCATAAAAAGCAGTTGCTGGAATGATCTTTGTCGCAATCGGCTTATTGAATTTGCCGCTTTCTCCTAAAGCCTTTTTTGATTCCTCTGCTGACTTTTTCTGTTCTTCATTATGATAGAATATCGCAGTTTGATAAGACAATCCTCTGTCAAAAAACTGCCCGCCTGGATCTGTCGGATCAATTTGCTGCCAATAGAGTTCAAGGAGCTTTTCGTAAGGAAACAGGGAAGGATCATAAGTAATCTGGACTGCCTCATAATGACCTGTTGTCTCAGAACAGACCTCCTTATATGTAGGATTTTCCTTATGTCCACCTGTATAGCCTGAAACGACTGAAATAATTCCAGGCTGTTGATCAAAGGGCTTAACCATACACCAGAAACAGCCGCCGGCAAATGTTGCTTTTTCGTATTGTTTTTCCATACGATGCACCTCTATTCCTTTAATATTTCATATCTTTTTATATTCCCCAAAGGGTGTGTGGCAACACATCTTTTATTTAGCTTAAACAAATTCGCAAAAATATGCAAAAAGGAGGCTCAAAATGATTGTTGGTCAGGAAAAATATATTGGGAGTGCATGCAATGCACTCCCTCAAACTGTTATTTACGCTTTGCTTTTATCGCTTTGTGAATACTTTTCCACTTCTTCTTTTCATCTGCCTGTGCTTTTTTGCTTTGCCTTCTTTCCAAATAGGCGAGCTCTCTGTTCATCTTGAAATAGCTGTTGAGACGTGCCTCTTCCAATCTTCCTTCCTCTACCGCCTGCTTAACAGCACAACCTGCTTCACCTATATGGCTGCAGTCCCTGAATCGGCATTTTGTTGCAAGCTGCTCGACATCTGTAAAGCTTTCTGATAAACCTGAATCACTGTTCCAAAGCTGCAGCTCTCTCATTCCTGGTGTATCAATCAGAACACAGCCATTAGGCAGCACAACCATTTCTCGATATGTCGTTGTATGGCGCCCCTTATCATCGTCCTCTCTAATGTTCTGAACTAACTGCTTTTCATAACCAAGCAGATAATTAGTCAACGTTGACTTTCCAACACCTGAGGAGCCTAATAACGCAATTGTTTTTTGCGGAAGCAAATAATCATTTAAGGACTCAAGTCCCTGTTTTCCATGAACACTTATGGCGATAACTGGAACACCAAATGCAATGGATTCCACACTGGCAATTTTGTCTGCCGCATTTTCAGCAAGCTCAGATTTCGTTAGCAAAATCACTGGATTTGCTCCGCTTTCCCATGTCAGCGTCAAGTATCTTTCTATCCTACGTAAATTCAAATCCTCATTTAGGGAATTGACAAGAAAAATAGTATCGACATTTGCGGCGACAATTTGCTCCTCTGTTGTCATTCCTGCTGCTTTCCTGGAAAACTTACTTTTCCTTGGAAGAACGGAAATGATGGTCCCTTTCCCTTCACCATTACGAGGCAATACAGCCACCCAATCGCCTACAGCTGGATAATCATCTCTGCCCACAGCATCAAAGGACAGTTTTCCGGAAACCTCACACAATAATTCTCCAATTTCCGTATATACTCGATAAAGTCTCTTATGCTCTAAAGCAACCCGTCCTGCAATGAGACCTTCCTTGTTTAATTTTTCTAAAGCATTGTTTATATTTTCATTAAACCCAATTTTATTCAAATCCATTTGTATATCCTCCATTTTTTAAGCATAATAAAAAACCATAAGCGACGTACAGCCCATGGTTTTCTCATGCATTAAATATGCAGGATAAAAGATACTTACTTAATAANCAAGTAAGCAGTGGGCTGTACGATGAATGCAATTGCCTTATTTACACAGATTGTTGTTTTCATCGTCATCACCCTTTCCGTTGTAGTTAATATCTATTATATTCCATCATTTCTAATTTGTACATAAAATTTACCTTTTTAAGATTGTTTTTAAAATAGGCACTGTATCTAAATNCATGCATAAACTGTTATCATCTTTTAGGAAACAGGAGTGAAAACCATGCATAAACAAGAAGACAATTCCTTAAATGAAGCCGGAATGTACAATCTGCTAAGTGATTATTATAAATATACTAATCCAGACCTCCATATCTACTATTATCAAAAGCATCTCGAGGTTCTTAGAAAAGCTTTGCCGCAAAACTCGATAACAACAGACTTAGACAGGCAAACAGAGTACGGCAAACTAAGGTTCATCCACACCGCTGCCAANAAGCCTGTTGTTGATATTTATATCAATGGAGTAAAGCTGTTTAAAGAGGTCTCCTTTAAATCGGTTACAAATGAGATGACATTACCAGTCGGCCGCTATCAGGTTGATATATATGAAACAGGAGCAATGGTTGATTCACTTTGCAGCCAAAAAATTCTTGTTGAGAGTAATATTTTTCATACCATTACATTTTTAGANTCAGCAAACAATTACTTAAAGCTTTACACCTATCAAGAAGACCCTTTTGTTCATCCATCGGAAACAAAGCTGCGTATCATTCATCTCCATCCAAAAATGTCTGCATTAAATATTGCCGTTCAAAAGGGCGATGTCGTTTTCCCTAATTTACATTTAAAGGCGGCCACTTCCTATCTTGGGCTTTACCCTATGACTGTCTACTTAGAAGCAAAGGATGCGGAAACAAACAGCAAGCTCGCAAGCTTTCCTCCGCTCACATTAAAAGAAAATAAAGCTTATTCAGCCTTTATTCTAGAGGCTACCTCAGCGGATGTAAGCGCCGAAATACTACTGATTTCCATATAAAAAAGGCAGAAATTTCATTCTGCCCTTTTTTTAGGTATTTACTTTTATTCCGTAACAGGAAGGAGCAGATTAAACTGAATACGATCATTTTCAAGATCAAATTCCTTTACTTCCGCACTCATGCCGTCCCCAATTTTCATATTTGTTAGATGTACATCAATTGTCTCATCATCTGGATTTATATTAACCCAAGTTGGCAGCTTATATTGATTTTCAATAAACTTCATAACATAAGATACTGGTAAGGACAGCTGCCCAATACTGATTGATTTTTGCTTTAATGTGAGATCTCCATTTTCAAGCGGGATTGGTTCAAATGTCAGTTTCATTTCAATATCACTGTTAAAAATCGGTAAATAACCGAAAAGCTCTACTTCATCTGATAAGTTAACCTCATAATGGACAGGTCCATTTAAGCCTTCCTTCTCCAAGTAGCTGTTGATGAGCAACGTCAAGTCTTCCTTATTCGTTGTAACCTGAAATGGGATAACCTCCTCATTTCCTGCATCCGCACTGTCCGAAGTTGACCTTTCAGCAGGTAAAAATATCAGCAGGACAAGTGCAAGCAGTATAACAATATTGATGCCTGCTAATAGTAAAAATGCTGCTTTCCATTTTTTCTTAAACAAACTCATTCTCCTCTGTTTTCTCTATTCATGCGCTTTGTCGCCAAAATTTCCCCAATGGCAGTATCTTTAACTTTCGTGTATATTTCATCAGCAATCAGCTGATAGCCCTTATCATTCGGGTGAAAATAGTCCGTATACAATAGGTTTTCCGTAGTATCGGAAAAGATTTGTTCAATTGGGACAAAATACGTGTTGTCATAAAGGGTAAGTATGTTTTCCCCAGTCCTATTCCATTCTGTCACAATATCATTCATCTCATCCACATCTGCAAACCACTTCGTGAAAGGATTATATACCCCAACAAGAACAATTGCTGCCTGTTGATTGTCTTTGCGAATTTCTCTCAGAACATTATAAAGATTTGTTTCGAAGGTTTTCATCTGTGGTGTAAAATCATCAAGCTGCAAATTCGAAATATGGTCCCTAACAACCTTCATAATATCATTTCCACCGATTGTTAATATAACCATATCAGCATCACTAATCGACTGCTTCACTTCCGCAGATTTAATTTTTTTCAAAAGCTGGTCCGTCCTGTTGCCTTTTACACCATAATTGTTAATGGTTACGGTTCCTATTCCCTGCTCTTGCTGAAATAATTTCTGTAAATAAGGGACATAGCCTCCTGTACCAGTACTGTCACCGACCCCTTGTGTTAAAGAATCACCTGCAGCAACAACATTTAATTCCTCCGAAACAAAGCTCTCAGGGACTTCCTGCTTCATGGCCAAAACAGTTTCTTTTCCATTGTTTTTTTGAAAAGAGGTATTGTTGCCACAAGAAGAAAGCAATAAAAGCGTAATAATAGAAATTATTAAGGTAAATGGTCTCATTTATATACACCTACCTTTATTCCATTTTTAATCATTATAACATATCGACAGTAGAATATTTTTTACATTTTTATCCTTCTACAGATTCAGGAAAACTATACGAGAATCTTCTCTACTCGTCCTTGTTTTATTTAAAAAAGACCGATTCATTAGGCCCTTATAGCAATCTAAACAGTGCAATAATGTTATAAGAATGAACTAGTGCTGATAAAGTTTTTATTTAATAAAGTGGAATAAATACTTTAAATGTTGTTCCCATGCCTTTTTTACTTTCCACTTCTATTTTGCCTTTCATCTGTTCAATCATTTGGTAGCTGACCATTAATCCCATGCCTGTGCCTTTTTCCTTTAAGGAATAAAAGGCAGTGCCAAGCCTGCTTAATTCTTCCTCTGTCATCCCAATACCAGTGTCTGTTATTTCAAATATTCCATACCCTTCTTTTGTGTATAGATAAACACTTAATACTCCGCCTTGCTGCATGGATTCAATCCCATTTTTAACGATATTGATTAACACCTGCTTTAATTCACTCCTGTTTGCACGTAAAAATACTTGCTGTATATCCCGTTCAAAAGTAATACTTTTCGACATCATGGCATAGGAGTACATAAGATCAATCACCTTTATTATCATATCTTGACCATCAATTTTTTCTGTTTGCTCAATTCCAGGCTTAGCCAAGGATAAATAATCGTTGATAATTGTCTCAGCCCGATTCATTTCTTCTATCATCAGCTTTATGTACATTCGTTCCTCTTCGCTTATATGCTCCTTTGCCAAGAATATTTGCAGAAAACCTTTAACAACTGTCATTGGATTTCTAATTTCGTGTGCAACAGATGCTGCAAGTTGACCGATTGCATTCATTTTTTCTGCACGCTGCAGCTCCCGATGAATTTTCGTGTAATTCATAATATTATCCATTTCATTCAGTGCCTCTTCCACAGAATTCAATTCAATATCACGCGATAAAGTACCTAATTCTTTGGAGGTTTTAGACAGTCTTGTAAAAAGCATAGCGAGTTTTCTAACCATCTCGTTAAGGCTCTCGCTTATCATCCTAATATCAGAAGCACCATTGCTAGTAAGCTCTACCTCCAAATTGCCACTGCTGATCTCCTGAAGTCCCCAAATAACCTCCTTTAATGGAAGGAGGTATTTACTTATTGTTATTTTCGTATAGACAAACAAAAGGAGTGCAGTCACAACAAATATAGTAATGATAGCAGCAAGTAGCTTGTGAATATCATGGAACAGATTATCCGCAGATATATCCATGCCAATTCCGCCGACAATTTTGTCATCTTCATCAGTTAAAGGAAGGAAGGCAGTATAAAAATAGCTGCTGTTTTCCTTATGAAAGCCAAGGAAATCAGCATTGTTGTTTGAAACACCTTTTCTCCCAATTTGATTGTATACCTTCTGTAAAGCTGTACTGCTTACAGTTGAATATGTGCCGTCCTGATGAATTACTGACCACTCCTGGCATGCAGAGGATTCATCATATAAGCAAATATATGTATTAGTTACCGTTTCTTGCTGTATTGTTAGCAAGGATGTGAGCATTTCCTTATCTTGATTACTTATCGTGCTGCTTTTATCAGCATTCGTTAGCTGATATCCTGCAGTCTTTAACAGACTGTCAGCACGATAAGTCAAGTCTTCCTTCCATTCGTAGGAAAAAATCGCAAAAATGGCGATAGCAGCACACGCTAAAAGAAATAAGGGCATACAGAAAGAGAATAATTGAATTTTATTTAATAGAGGAATTTGCTTCATTTTTTTTATCATCATATCCACCAAATCCTTTTTATTCCTTTTCTAGAAATATAACTAAAAGAATTCGACAGATTCTCACTAATTCCCTCTTATTTCGCTAACTTTTTTTCAAGGCAGGTTGGCGGCTAACTACTTCCATAACACTAAACATTGCCTTTTATTTTTTCGAGCTGCTCCTGATATAAATTCCTTAAAATATATGTTTTGTATAATTCAAGCTTCCTTTGTTCTTGTGGATGTCTGTTTACTCCCAATTCCTTCAGACGGCTAACATACCAGCCCTTCGAACCAAAATACGCCATTTAATAATTCCCCCTTTATCGCTTCCCCACTACAATATATGTTCTAAAAGCATGTCACAGTCCTATGAAACAGCAAAAAAAGAGATTGATATAGTATCAATCTCTCAGTCTGTCGACAAACTTTTTTTCTATGATTTCTGTAACTTGAAAATTCTCCAAAGCCTTCTGCGGAGAAAAGCTCCATCTAGATGAACGTTCCTGCAGAATTTCATTTACGAGGTGCTAAAACATCCAGAATTCAAAGTGTGAATACTTCATTTAACTGTAGCTTGACTGTAGTTTTAAGCAATTGCTAGCATTTCCTTTTTCTGCAAACCTTAAAAATTTTCAGTTTATTCAGCATAGTAGCTGAATCCCAATGCTCCAGGTCCTGTGTGTGTACTTATAACTGGTGTAGTGAAATCTATTTCGATTTTATTAAAGCCTGAAACCTTCTCAATTGCTTCCTGAAGCATTTTGGCATAATCGAGACTGTCTGCATGTGTGATACCAACTCTTTTGATGGTTTTTCCTAAGCAATCCTCTGCAAACGCATTTGCCAAATACTTAACTGCTTGCGCTCTGCTTCGCACTTTAGTGACAGGGTTGTATACTCCTTCTTCTAATGAGGCGATCGGCTTTATGTTCAAGAGTGAACCAATAAAAGCTTTCCCTTTGCCTATTCTTCCACCTTTTATCAGGTTTTCAAGTGTATCCACCACAACATATAGCTTCGTATGCTTCTTAATATGCTGAATTTTTTCGATGATTTCGTCTTTATTTTTCCCATTTTGTGCACATATTGCTGCTTCTATAACCTGGAAGGATAAGGCTTTGGAAATAAACTCAGAATCAAATACGGTAACATCTGCCTCTGTTAAAGTAGCAGCACTGCGGGCAGAATCAACTGTTCCGCTCATTCCGCCAGTCATATGAATAGAAATAATCTCATATCCCTGTTCACTTAGCTTATTGTAGGTTTCCAAAAACAAGCCTACTGGAGGTTGAGATGTTTTCGGAAGATTGTCTGCTTCCTTCATTTTTTGAATAAATTCTGCTGGTTCTATATCTACTCTATCTAAAAAAGTTTCCCCATTAATTGTTATGGATAAAGGAATCACTTCAATTTCATATTTTTCAATCAATTCATCTGCCAAATCTACGGTGGAGTCAGTAACAATTTTAATTCTTTTCATATTACACTTCCCTTTTAAAAATCTAATCAATTGTAAAAGCGTTTTCTTAAACATAAATTATACAACAATAGACCTATAGTTAGCAAGCAATATCCTAATCTAACAACCTTTCTATATATAAAGCAGTTAGTGAAAATTCACAAACCTGCAAATAAAGAACCCCGACTATTAAACGAAAATTTGTTGGAAATTCGCATAATACTCGGGGTTATTTAAGTGATTCCTTATGTTTCACACCGTCCACTTGTTTTTAAACAAGCAAATTAAATAAATTTGAATCTTTATTAAGCTCTGTATAAGCAAAGCCCTTGATGTCCATTCTCTCAATTAGCCCTTTATAGTCTTCCCTGTGCTTAAGCTCCAGTCCTACTAGCGCTGGTCCATTTTCCTTATTGTTTTTCTTGATGTATTCAAACCTTGTTATATCATCATCAGGCCCTAACACTTCATCAAGGAATTCCCTTAGTGCTCCAGCTCTTTGTGGGAAATTGACGATGAAATGATAAAGCAGTCCTTCATATAATAAGGATCGTTCTTTAATATCCTGCATTCTGTCGATATCATTATTGCCTCCGCTGATAACAACAACGACATTTTTTCCTTTAATCTTGTCCCTATATAAATCCAATGCAGCAACAGGGAGAGCACCTGCTGGCTCTGCAACGATAGCGTGCTCATTATAAAGAGAAAGAATAGATGTGCATACCTTTCCTTCTGGAACGAGCAGAATATCCTCAAGCAGCTGTTTACACACATCATAGCTTTTTTCGCCAACACGCTTGACGGCAGCACCGTCAACAAATTTATCAATTTTACTAAGTGTCACGACTTGGCGCTGCAAGATAGCCTCCTTCATCGAAGGAGCACCTGCTGGCTCAACGCCGATCATTTTCGTTCCAGGAGACACACCTTTAATATAAGTGCTTAATCCTGCCATTAGTCCGCCTCCGCCAATGCTTGCAAACACATAATCGACAGGCTCATCGATGTCATTCATAATCTCAATACCTACTGTTCCTTGACCTGCAATCACATGCTCATCATTAAACGGATGGATAAATGCGCGCTCTTCCCCAGTGGCACACTTAATTGCTTCTTCGTACGAGTCGTCAAACGTATCTCCTACTAAAACAACCTCGACATAATTTTTACCGAACATTTTTACCTGTGTTACTTTTTGCTTCGGTGTTGTTGCAGGCATAAAAATCTTCCCATGCACACCTAAATACCGGCATGAATAGGCAACTCCCTGCGCATGATTCCCTGCACTTGCACACACTACTCCATTTTTCATTTTTTCTTTTTCCTGCATTACCATAGAATAAAAGGCTCCTCTTAATTTAAAGGAACGAACATGCTGTAAATCTTCTCTTTTGATATAGATATTACAATCATATTTCTCTGATAATCTATGATTCTTTTGTAAAGGAGTATGGGCCACTATGTCTTTAATTCGCTGGTATGCAATTAGAATATCCTCCAGCTGCACCATTTTTTTCATTACATTTTGTTCCATATCCACACCCTCATTTCCACCATTAATTTGTACATTATAACATGTCAGAGGAGTAAAACCATAAAATAATTCTAAATTTTTTGTTTTTTCACATTAAATAGTTGAAAAGATATTAGAATGCTGATGACTCCATTTTTAATTATCATTTATAATACATACGGAAAAGCACTAATACCAATATGTAGGTGTCTGAATTTTCATCTATGCTGATAATATGCGAACTGCTTACCAGACTGCTGCGCTTTATGGTTCCTACAACTTTATCATTACATTGCAATACAGCCTCCCCTTTTATTGTTTTTGAAGTGACAAGCAGTTCTTCCCTACCGAATGTAGCTTTCACACATTCTTTTAATTGGACTGCGTTTTTTAATCGAAAGTCAGTTGCTGCTTCACCAAAATACTCGCCATCTTTATAAATAACCCATTTATCATTGTTGGAAAAAATTTTATCCCGCTTCCACTCTACTTTGTAGTTATGGTCGTCTATAGTTAGGTAAAAGGAATAATACATTGGCGATTTGCCTTCCATTAGGCTATCAATAAGCCAATGCCAGCCTTTAACATAATAGCGTTTGTAAACGCCTTTTTTTTCCTTCCCTTTAAAAAGAGGCTTCGGTGTGTGAAGCAGTTTTTGCAGCACATAAAAGGACCAGCTATCGTCATATTTCGGAGAATAAGCTTGTTCCTTTTTGGCTAAATAGCTTGCAGCAATATACATCAAGACAGAAGTAATGGGAAATAAAGAAGCTAAGACAATGGATGATGCATCAAATTCGCCATAAACAAGATAACGTAGAAATGTTCCGATTAAAATAAGCAAAAATATAAAATTCAAGTGTATCAAATGTCCAGCCTCCTTATAAAGTATATACGTTTCTAGACCTATTTTTGTTTCATTTCTTTGTCTTCGTTTGTTTTTCCAACGTTGTTCCTTTAGAATAAAGAAGAGGTGATGGAATGAATTTTTCTGTAAAAGAAGAAATAGCCAACAGCATAACACATGGAATCGGCTTTTTGTTAAGCATTCCAGCACTTGTTTTTTTAATTCTGTATGCAGCTGAAACAGATAATCCGTGGAGAATCGTCAGCTTTACGATATTTGGAGCAACTATGGTAATCCTGTATTTATGCTCGACTCTTCTGCACAGTACAACATATGAAAAGCTGAAGGATTTCTTTGAAATTCTCGATCATTCTGCCATCTATTTGCTTATCGCAGGTACGTACACGCCCTTTTTACTTGTAGCAATCAGAGGGCCGCTTGGCTGGACATTATTCGGGATTGTTTGGGGACTTGCCGTTGCAGGGATAGTATTTAAATGCTATTTTGTTAAAAAATTTATTGTTGCTTCCACAATCCTATACGTAATTATGGGCTGGCTGATTGTCTCAGCAATCGTCCCTTTATTCCATGCTATCGGAACACAAGGAGCCATTCTGCTCGTTATTGGCGGTTTGTTTTATACAATCGGAAGCATATTTTATGTACTTCAGAAAACACCTTACTTCCATGCAATCTGGCATGTATTTGTGTTAGCTGGAAGCTCGTTCATGTATTTTTGCATTCTATTTTATGTATAAAAAAACCAAATCAACTTTGATTTGGTTTTTTCTTTATTATTTATTCTTTTCATATACTAGGAAGCGGTAATCATAATCATTCTTTTCATCTCTAATGCCCTTATTTTCACTTATGATATGCCACTCATTCCAGTCAATTTCAGGAAAATAAGTGTCTGCCTCAAATTCGCCGCTAATTTCCGTAATATAAAGTCTGTCAGTAATTTCGATTGTTTCTTTAAAGATTTCAGACCCGCCGATGATAAAAATCTCCTCATCCTTCTCCGCCTGCCATTTTTTAAATTCATCGATAGAATACAGGACTNTACAGCCTTCACAAGTATAATTTTTGTCTCTCGTTAAAATTACATTTTCCCTGTTAGGCAAATTTCGTCCAATCGAATCTCTCGTTTTACGACCCATTATGATTGGGTGACCTGTTGTCACCTTCTTGAAATACTTTAAGTCTTCGGGTAAATGCCAAGGCAATTGGTTATTTACTCCGATGGCCTGCTTATCGTCCATCGCTACAATTAAAGAAATCATACACTTACAACTCCTTTAATATGTGGGTGTGCTTCATAGTTCACAATTTCAAAATCTTCATATTTGAACGAGAAAATGTCCTTAACTTCTTTATTCAGCACAAGATACGGCAGTGGCTTCGGTTCTCTTGTAAGCTGCAGCTCCACTTGCTCTATATGATTATTATAAATATGGACATCACCAAATGTATGGATAAACTCCCCAACTTCAAGATCACATACTTGGGCAATCATATAGGTAAGTAAAGCATATGAGGAGATATTAAAAGGCACTCCTAAAAATACATCTGCAGAACGCTGGTACAATTGGCAAGACAATTTTCCGTCTGCTACATAAAACTGAAACAGACAATGACAAGGCGGCAATGCCATTTCAGGTATATCACCGACATTCCATGCACTAACAATCATTCTGCGCGAATCTGGGTTATTTTTTATTGTGTGAATCAATTCAGCTATCTGATCTATCGTGCTACCATCCCTTGATGTCCATGATCTCCATTGATGGCCGTATACTGGTCCTAGGTTGCCTTCTTCATCTGCCCATTCATTCCAAATGCGAACATTATTATCTTGTAAGTACTTGATATTAGTATCCCCATTTAAGAACCATAGGAGCTCATGAATAATCGAACGCAAGTGGAGCTTTTTCGTCGTGATCAACGGAAAACCTTCTGCTAAATCGAAACGCATTTGATAGCCGAAAGTACTAACAGTGCCAGTTCCTGTACGATCTTCTTTTTTCGTTCCTGTTGTCAAGACATGTCTGCATAGATCTAAATATTGCTTCATTTATTCAACATCCTTTTCCTGCTAAATTTGCTTATTTAATGCTGGCAATCTGATTATATGTTAAAGGTGCCAACAATTTTAATGATTCTTTATATGAACCGCCTAAATAATACATGGCAAAGGTTTCCGCAAAGTATTCCTCAGGATAGTTCAAAAAATACGGTCTTTGTGGAAAAAGACTTGCTTTCTCTTTATTCCAAGCCGAAATAAATTGTTCCTTTTTACTATAATAATTCAGTACCTTATAGTCAATGGAATGAGCCAGTTCATGAAGCTCCAGGTTAACTGAACCGTGTCCGCTCCCTTTATTACTTGAGCCAATCTTTACAAGCACCGTTTGTCCGCCGCCGATTCCTGGCACATCATCCCACGTTTTTGTCGTGCGATACCCTCTTGGTATTATTCCAGCAAATTGCTTTGCTGACGGATTATCGGTTAGCTTTCCAGTAAATAGCTTTATTTTAATTCCCTTTTCTTCTATTTTTGATAAAAGAGATAATGGCAGCCTATTAAGACGCTTCACAATTACTGCTGCTTCCATTTGATCAAATGTTCCTTTCGGAAGCGAAATAATAGATTGCAGGTTTATCTGTTCAGATGCTGAAAGATTATNCTTTAATATCGATTGGACAGGATAATCTTTCAGCATAATTCCATCTGTTTCCTGCTGGGAANTCCCCATCAGTAGCGAAACAATGCCAATCATAAAAAATGGCATGATCTTTTTTAAATGCTTCATCCTTACTCTCTCCATCTTTGCTCTCCGATGTATTACTAGTATGTTTGATGAGGAGGAGATTAATAATATATTAGATTATAGCATAGAATGATAGATTTATTGCCGCATTAAAAATATTGGCAATTCCCTCAAAAAAAGCCCTTCAAAAAAGAAACAAGAAAGGCTTCTTTTCTGAAAGGCTGCTCAGCTTGCTGTTTATTTCATACACTCTGTCTGTTTGACAGCCAGGAGTTATACGTCCAATCCGTAGTTGCGGCATAGTGCTGCAAGTCCGCCAGAGAATCCGCTGCCAATAGCATTAAACTTCCAATCGCCATTATGCTTGTACAATTCACAAATGACAACAGCTGTCTCCACAGAAAAATCTTCGCCTAAATCATATCGAAGTATTTCTACATTTGTTTCTTCATTCACNACACGAACAAACGCATTAGAAACCTGACCAAAATTTTGACTTCTAGAATCTGCATCATGAATCGTCACAGCAATGCCAACTTTATGTACNTGTGCTGGAATTTTAGAAAAGTCGATGACGATTTGTTCATCATCCCCATCGCCTTCGCCTGTCCGGTTATCGCCTGTATGCTCCACACCGCCGCTCGGATGGGCAAGGTTGTTGTAGAAAATGAAATCTACATCATTTATCACTTTGCCGTTTGCATCTGCCAGAAATGCTGATGCATCCAAGTCAAAATCAACACCGCCGTCATAGCGATTTGTGTCCCAGCCTAATCCGATTATCGCTCTCGTTAAGCCTGGATTCGTTTTCGTCAGGTCAATTCTTTGTCCTTTTGATAGATTGATGCTCATTCTTTTCTCCTCCTTTTAATCCCTTGCTAATATTAAGAATAAGATTTTACTACTTCACCAAGACTGCCAGCAGATGTTCCAGAACCAATTGCGCCAAACTTCCACTCTTGACCGTGTCTGTAAAGTTCACCAACAATTAAGCTTGTCATGCCATTATAGTTATCTGTCAGATTGTAGTGAAGCAATGTCTCATTAGAGCTTGGATTAACAATGCGGATAAATGCGTTTTGAATCATTCCGAAATGCTGTTTTCTTTTCACCGCATCATAAATATTAACAATGAAAACAAGCTTATGTACTGCTGCAGGAACACGGCTTAATTCCACAAAAATTTGCTCATCATCCCCTGCGCCGTCTCCAGTCAAGTTGTCGCCAGTATGCTGAATGCTGCCATCTCTGCTTTTCAAGTTGCCAAAGTAAATAACATCACTGTTTCCTTTTACTTTGCCGTTCTCATCAAGCATTAATACTGATGCATCACAGTCAACATTTGCTCCGCCAGAACCGCCGCCAAATAAAGAACCAAACAGTCCGCCGCCTTTATTTTGCTGAACTGGATCCCAGCCAAGACCTACCATAATCTTTGATAAACCAGGATTGCCTTTCGTCAAGTCCACTCTTTGTCCTTTTTGCAGATTGATTGCCATATTATCCACTCCTATGTATTATGTATTTTTTATGTCAGGGCAGCAGAACTGCCCTGATTATTAGCCTTTTAATTTCATTTGTTTAAAATTACTGTGAAGCTGCTCCAGTTTTTTCGTACCTTCCTCACGGAGCCTCTTATTTTCTTCTTCAATCGATTTTGTTTCCTGCATACCCTTCATAATGATATTCCAGGATTCCTCGATTGTTTCAATTTTAATGCTTGGCGCACCTGCCATTCTTGCAATATCCACACTTTGCTGTGAAATATTTTGTGCATTGCGGACAAGCATCTCATTTGTACGACGGTCAAGCTCGCTCATGCTGTCTGCTACTAGCTTCTGTCTTTTTGCTGCAACAGCTTGAATCAATCCGTTTTTAAAAATAGGAATTGTCGTTACAAAAGCAGAGTTAATCTTTCCGATTAATTTCGTATTTCCGCGCTGCAGCAGTCTTATTTGCGGTGCTGTCTGCAATGCTACCATTTTGGCCATTTCCAAATCATACACACGCTGGTCGATCAATTCAATCGCATTTCGTAATGTATCAAGCTGCATCGAAGCAAGCTGATCTCCTTGGATTGCTTTTGCTTCAATTGGAGGAAGCACCTCTTGTTTTAGCTGATCTGATTTCATCGCACCTGCAACGGCATATTTCTCAAGCGTCAAATAATATTGATAGTTTTGCTCATACATATTGTCAAGCATGTTTGTCGAATCAACCATCTCCGTTTGGTATTTGGAAATTTCAACATAAACCTTATCAATTTCCGATCCCATTGACTGGTATTTACCAAAAAGCTTCTCCATGATTTTTTCGCTTTTTTTGAACAGCTTTCCAAACAGTCCCTTTGAGGATTGCTCAAAGTCTTTTTTATCAAACTTATCCATAATCCTGCCGAGCTGTTTCAACAGTTCTCCTGAGTCTTCGACTTTTGTTGTTCTCATGTTGCTGAGAATTTGATCGGAGAATTTAGAAATCTGAACAGCAGGCTCTTTTCCGAACTCTAGTATTTGAATTTGGTCTCTTTCATCAATAGATTTTGCCAGCTGCTGTACTTCTGGTTCATTTCTTAAGGCAAGCTTGATTTCAGAAACCTTATTTTCCGTTAAAACATCTATAACTTGGTGTTCATTGCTTGAAGAATTAGATGATTGCATATTCACTGCTAATCTCCCCTTCTATTTTTTTTAAAACCATTCAGTATCATTTTCTTAAAGAACGACTCTTCCTTATATTCCAGTTCAAACACAACATCCTCGAGCCAGTGGGAATCATAGGAGCCTTCAGTAATAAACGGCTCAATATCCATATGGCCTGGCGGATTATAAAGAATAATATCCACTCCGAATGCATTTAATAAAAGCAGAATCGCTGCATCCTCTCTCGTAAAAATGCCGTTTTGCTCTGTCTTATACAAAATGATGCTTGGAACATCCTGTGAATAGTCAAATTTCTGCAGCAGCTTTAAGATGTCAGCAGGTATGATTAGTCCTTGTGTGAACAGGAAAATAGCTGCTTCTTCTTCTGTTTCATTCGGCAATGACTGCAGACGAGGCTTATGGCAAATAGACCGGATGCTTGATGCGATTCCTTTTTGCAATCCTATTGGCAAACGGCCATAGCTCCAATAGTTCGATGCCATCATTTTGTCAATGTCCAATTTCCCATCTTTGCCAAGAGCATTTCGATAATGAAAACGATAATCGCTGACGATTGCTCTTGTAAAAGGAAAATTCTTTATCAATAGGGCATGTTCCACATTTACAAGTGTATGCATCCTATCCCAATATTCTTTCCTATTGCCGCTTACACCAAATACTTTAGCAAAAATAGTAGGAATTTTCACTTCTCCATTACTTACTTCAAAATTTGGGCGAATCATCGCTTTTTCTTTTTCCAGCAAAAACAGCTCGTCATAAGTCGTCTTGAGCGTTACGGACATTGGTGTGTAATCCCTCAGCTGCCATGGTTTATAAAGGCCAGAACCTTCATGATTTAAAATGCTCTCAATTTCTTTTGACGCTCTGTAAGCAACAGTTGCTGTCCTTCTCCGTTTTTCCGTTGGAAATTCCTCCGCCTCTTTTTCCTGCGGATATCTATGGATAAAAACAGGCTGCAAGTCACCTGCAATTTGTTCGAAAACATCGTCACCATTTGGACTTGCAATCACCAAATCACAACCGATTTGCGACAAATATGTTAAAAAATAAGCTTGGCTTTTATTGCCAGTACCATACCACAAATATTGCGGAAGTCTATCACTTTCACCGCATGCCTCAAGACTTGGCTGAAGGTGGTTGATAGACCATTTAATAACATCAACAAGCACTCTGCGTAGCTCGCTGCTCTTTAAGCCATTTGGTTCTGTTTCGGCAAAGCGCTCGACAAGCTTTATCATGCTTTCCCTCAATTTTCGATGTATGGATGGACTCGTTGATTTCAAAATAAGGTTTTCTCCGTCCAAAAAGGCTACAAACCGATTAACAGACAGATTTTGTTCATGAAGTAAATTCAGTACTTTTTGAATCGCTTGGAAATGCTTGTTATCCAAAACACGGTTCAAGTGATTATTGCTAATCAGTTCTAAGTTATTGTCTTCTGAATGAACCCAATCATAAAGCTGATTATAATATTCATCTTCATCCATTGGCACACCTAGAAGCTTTACAAACACTTGCCCAAAGGTAATGGTTCCGTTTTCTTCCTTATAAAAAGGCCGGCTATTCAGCGGCTGTTGCATAGTTGTATACCAGTTTTCCATCGATACAGGAAGTATCTGCCCAGTCAGTGTGTGTAAATTAACATTCATTTTTCCCACTTCCCTAAACGAACTGCTCTTTTTTAAATAATCATTTCGCGTAAAGCTTTATATGTATCATAGCACAGTATATTAATATTGCTAAATATTTACCCTATATAAATTAGTACGATTATTTGTCCAAAAAGTTTCATTTTTCTACAACTAAACTTTGTTTTCCCCNTAATAAGGTCANGCTTAAGCCTGCTGCTAATCTAAAGTCTGAAGGGAAAATCCTTTATGTAAAAACTATCTATCTTTCACCATTTTTTGCAAAATGCATACAATACAGTAATTTAGGCTAAGTAGGTGTTTATTATGAGATTACTGTTTCGAAAAATGTCTTATCATCAAATGGAAGATGACATGAAACAAATGGAGCAAGTACTTTGCTCCAAGTCTTTCCTGTACATTGACCTCTTTCTCATCGGTATCATGATCAGTTTCGCCGTTTCAATTAGCTTTCATTCCCTGTTAGTCGGTGCAGTAGCCTTCTTCGTTTTCTATACAGTTTTCTCTACCATTTATTATTTACTTTCCAAATGGCTCAAAGACTCTCCTGCAGAAGAGTAGAACTTCTCTTTATAAGCTGGTGAACAGACTTAATTATCTCTTCACCAGCATTTGCTCCTTGAAATTCCGTGAATGTAAATGTATTTGTGCTCATCAGCTCTGAAGCCATTTCCCCATGCCTTGGCATGAATGGATATGTACAAACATTCAATAAAGGGACATCAAGCAAGGAATCTCCTGCACCTGCTATTTGTGTTATGCCCTCTCGCTTTTGAATAAACTTTACTGCTTCTCCCTTACAAACAGGTGATGGCATGAAGTACAGTTTTCTTCCTTGCAATGACAGCTTCCAGCCATTTTCGGCAGCAATATCTCCAATCTGTTTTTTTGTATCCGAAGTTATTTGCTCCTCTAATATAAAATAAAAGAATAGATCATCAGCGATTTTCAGTTTACCAGGGAGCTTATACCCTTGCAGAAGTTTCATTAAATCCTCTTTTTGACTGCACTCTTCTGCAAGCTTCCTTTGTACTGTTTCTGTCCATTCAGAAAGTAATTCCCCTTTATAATGGATATTCGCCCCATTTGAAGTCACACTATATGTCACTGGTATTTCCTCTGCAAAAATAAAGATGCGTTTATATTGCTCATATGTCCTTGTCGTAACAGGCACAAAAAGGGCCTCACTAGCAAGTTCCTTAAGAAGATTAAGTGCTGTTTCCTTCATATAAGAGATATTTTCTCCATTTCTTTTTTCAACAGGGACCATTTCTTTATTAAGCGGTGTGCCCATTTCAGAAAGGGCACGTTTTGAATAAATTAACGTTCTGTCCAAATCGGATGCGAACATTATCATTTCGCTTCACCCACTTTTTTAATGAGACCACAGCATGTATAACTCATATTTGGATATGGGATTATTTCTACATTCCGTTCCTTTGCCAGCATGATGATATGACGTACATAAGGACTGTCAGGATCCTTCATTAAGATTTTCCATGGCACACGTCTTAAAAGAACCCTTGTTGTTTCGCCTACCCCTGGCTTAACGTAATTGGCTGTTTCAATGCNAAAGGCTTCCTTTATCTCCAAAACTTCCTTCATTCCTTTGAAGGAAACTGCTTCTGCATTTTTGATTTCTNCAATCGCTTGTTCTAATTCATGTTCGTTAATATGTGTAAATTGCGAGGCGATTTGCTCTAAATACTGTTCTGAAACGTCATATTCTTCTAATTCTTGATAATACTTGGCGCCATGAAAATCATTTGTTCCTATGTACGCATCATTAAGGACTGTTCTGCTGACAAGGCCTGAAACAGTCGAATTAAGGCACGCGCTTGGAATAAGAAAGTCTTCTCTAGTGCCAAACAAATCCGTACAATAGCCAGGATCTGCGACAACAGCAAGACTATCATCAAGCTTTATGCCATACTTCTTTTCAAAGACTTGCACAGACTTTGNCAGTTCAATTGAAATGGCTCCTTTACCTGTCCAGCCGTCTACAAATTGAATATTGCAGCCAGGATGAGATTTTAAAATGTAGTTAAGCGCATTTTCATCTATTCCTCTATCCCTGATAATAGAGATGCTGTAATGAGGAATGTTTTCACGATATTTAAATTGTAAGTATCGCTTCATCAAAATACCGATTGGTGTGCCTGCTCTTGCAAGGGAGACGAGGACTGTGTTCTGCCCTTTTCTACTGTATATTTGCTCTGCAACGACTGCCGTGCAAAAGGCTACCTTTGCCTTGTATTCTGCNAGAGTTTCCCAAAAAACCTGCAAATAGTGTTCTGGCGGATTGTATTCAATCGGCAATGTCTCACTATAATGCTGACCACCTTGAATGCGTTTTTCCCGCTCTTCTGTATTCCCCTCTAAGCTGAAGTCACTTAAGTCCTTTAATAGAAAAACGACATCCTCCTGCTTATACGATCCAAACCTTCTCTGACCAGCTTTCTGTATCATCTCACTTACCCCCCGCTGCATACACTATGTTTATTTTTCTAACTCCCGTGCCCGAAAGCTTCTCAATTAGAGGCTGGAGCCTGGCTTCGTCTAGTTTCCTCTCAAAAAATACAAATATATCATCATATGGATATTCCATTAAATTATATAAATAGTGGTCAATACTAACATCTTCCGGATTAAGGAAGTGAATGGCTGTTTTTGCGCCATAATAATGTTCATTATGAGGATATATAGGGCTTCTCGTGCTTGATTGATAGTAGACTCCATCCCCCATCAGAGATGCAATCTTCATTGGAATATACATGAACTCGCCGGTTCCTATGGAAAGTGTCTGATTGCCAATGCGCTTTTGCGCAAGGAAGGAGGCCGCTTCCTTGACCCAACCTATTTCACTTGAGTTGAGACCAAATCTGCCTGTATTCTCTAAATAAGGGTTTTGATTGCGTTCGCCAAGCATCGTTCTTGAGGAAAAAGGAAGCAAANTATCCTTCGTAAATTCGTTCAAGCTAATATATTCTGTTTCCACATTATTTGTTGATATGCCTGNTGCTTCTTGTTTGTCACCGATATTTTGCAGCTCACCGTCTAATTGGAAAACACCCTTTAATAAGCTGACACAGCGGACAGTTATACCAAGCTCTTGTTGTAGACTTATAAGCTTTGCTTCATTTTCCTTTGAACGCCAATCAAGGATAGAGACAACTGTATATTCTGTGCGCGGATATTTCGCCTGTATATCTCGAATGATATTTATGGCCGTATTGCCTGTTGTCAGTTCATCATCAACGAGAATAACCTCTCTCTGTGTATCAAGCATGGAGGCATCTATATAGCAGCGATGTGAGGTGGCGTGGGAATGCTCCTCCTCAAATGAGATGATGGAGTCCATGCCATCCACTAATTCTCTTGTTGTATGAAAAAAGGACGCATGAGAAAATGCCCTATAAAAACTATGGCCAAGCGCTGTTGCCGTTTCTGCAAATCCGATGATAATTGGGCTTGCTATTTCCTTGGCAATAATCGGTTCATCACGAAAGCTGGCAATGTTGTCATAATAGGCTTCCAGCAATACCTCTTTATTAGAAGAAACAGCTCCAGTCTTTAATTCTTCATATCTGGCAGCAAGCGCAAAGCCAGTCCACATTCCTAATTGTGGTTTAATAGGAATATGTTTTCCTAGTAGCTTGCTGACGAATAAAAAGGATCTTTTTTTATTAATTCTCGCCGCCATTTGAAACAGTTCTTGTACCTCCAGTTCAAATGGGTTTTCCGTAATTTCAATATGCATTTTTAATTTATTTAGGATTGGTAACGAAATTTTCTTGTTTGAGTAAGTCAATGTATGTAAATTCTTCATGGAACACCCCATAAACTCTAGATTTTAGCATGATTTTCTGTGCCCAATAAAAATGTGGCTTTATTTCGTTCATCTTATTGGAAAAGGAGCTTTTCATAACCCCTATATCTCCATTATTGCTTGCAATGATATTTGCAGCATCTAAGTATTCCTCATAGCTGACCACGTTTAATGCTTGAACAGGCTTAATATGGGATGGGTGGATGATTGTTTTTCCAGTTAGACCGTTAGTAATATCCATTAGCACTTCCCTTATCAAGCCGTCCATATGTCTGTCAATTAGCTGTGTCCTCATCTGCATGCCAGCCTTGCCGTATCTTTTCCTAAACGGCGTTTCCCGCAGCTGTGGGATCAGCATTCTTTCTTTTGAAGAGAAATATTCCCATACAGGTCCTGACACGACATAAGGGCTATCTGCACGCAAAAACACATTAATGATATCAGTGATGCAGTCACGAATAATGGTCACATCATATACGGTCGTATCTGTATTCCGTCTTATCCCATATAAACCACAAAAATCAGTCGCGCCAATCCTGACATTTAAAATAAGATGCTTATATGTATCGAGCACTGCCTTAATCGACAACAATTCTTCTAGTCTAGTTTCTTTTTCTATAATTCTTTTCGTCTCTAAGATTGGCATAGCATATAGCAAATTTCCTATGCTATTATATGCCTCCAATTCCTTCAAAATAATACTTCCTACTTCTGCATCAAATTTAGGAATGACAATTCCTGTTAATAAGTGGATGCACTCATGGAGGGAATCCATCAGNCTCAAAAACTGCTCAACAGAACGGATGCGAATAAAAATCATTGGCATCTCAGCTTTTAATAAAACGCCTTGCTCGATGCTTGTCTTGATGTTGATAAGCTCTTCTTTTAATTTCTCTTCAGCAAGCTCCACTTCATGATCACCAATAGAGTCCTCCAGGCATATAACCATAGAAGTTAAACCAGAATGCTTCTTTATGAGAAGGTCATGATATATATTCGGTCTTGTTGCAGGCATATACAGGGTGGAAGCAAGTGCATAGGATAAAATTTCCTTATCCGAATTAATAGATAACTCTTCAGGTTTTTTATAAAAAAGCTTTTCTCGTTGCTTATCATTTAAATCAGCAAATAATTTCATTTTCACTAACTCCATTCAACTATAATACCTATATATTCAGATTATTCGGATAATATTTTTATAAAATTAGTACGTATTTATTTTAATATAATATAGTGCTTCTTGCATTAATATATTTCTTTTTATAGGGAATTTTGTAATCAATTGGATTGATTTATCCTTGCTACAATGAGGAGATTAGTATGGAGGAAAGGAAATAAAAGAAGGGAAGACATGATGTCTTTATCCCTTCTTTAAGTTTAACTATCTTATGCTTCGCCTTGCTCTGCTTTTTTCTTGTTGCGGTTATGAACAACAAATGTCGCGGCAAAAGCGATAACTAATATGCCGAAGAATACGTAGTGATGTACATGTACACCAACAACACCTAAAAGCATTTTCACTGAAATAATCAGAATCAAAATGTATGCTGTGCCTTCCAATTCTGGTACACGATCAATAAGCTTCAAGAATACACCTGCAACACCGCGCATCATCAAGACTCCAAGCATACCGCCGACAAGCAGTACCCAAACCTGGTTGCTGACACCGAATGCCGCAAGAACACTGTCTACAGAAAAAGCAATATCCATCATTTCAACTGCGATAACTGTACCCCAGAATGTTCCGAAAAGACGAATTAAAAGACCATTTTGGTTAATACCATGTGATTCTTCTTCGCCATCTCCTTCTAATGCATTCTTCTCCTTGCGTTTATCAATGAAGTACTTGATTGCCAAATATGCCAAGTACGCTGCACCAAGCACTTTAACCCACCATAATTTAATAAGGAATACACCGATTCCGATTGCAATGAAACGGAAGATGTATGCGCCAAGCAAACCATAGAAAAGTGCTTTTTTTCGTTTTTCCGGCGGAAGATGCTTTACCATAACAGCAAGCACAAGTGCGTTGTCTGCTGATAATAACCCTTCAAGAATAACAAGTGTTCCGATATATCCCCAGCTTACTGGATCTGTTAGTACCTGACCCCACATTTCCCAATTAAAAAACTGAGAGTATGTATGGATAATGCTTTCAATAATTCCCATTCGTGTATGTTCCTCCTAATTGATTGCTCTTCTTCATTCATGATTAAACAATCATGCTGCTTTTTCTTTTTTTCAGCCTGCAATCAAATGGAAATGCAACCGAAAAGAGTTTCCCCTTTATCTAAAATCAGCCTACTTGTAGTCCGAAATCAGTCGCTAACGCTGCCAAGCCGCCTTGATAGCCGCTGCCAGTAGCGCTAAATTTCCATTCGCCGTTGTGACGGTATAATTCTCCGACAACTAATGCAGTTTCGATAGAGAAGTCTTCTCCTAAGTCATAACGGATAAGCTCTTCATTATTTTGTTCATTTAGGATGCGCACATATGAATTAGAAACTTGTCCGAAGTTTTGGTTTCTTGCGTCACCTTCATGAATAGTAATCGTAAAGGCAATTTTTTGCACACTTGCAGGTACACCTTGCAAATCGATAATAACTGATTCGTCATCACCGTCTCCATCACCCGTACGGTTATCTCCTGAGTGAACGACAGATCCGTTACCGCCAGTTGTGTTATTGTAGAAGACAAAGTCAGCGTCAGAAGCTACTTTTCCATTTTCCGTTAACAAAAATACAGATGTATCTAAGTCGAAATCGTTACCGCCATCGTATTTATTAACGTCCCATCCTAAACCAACAACCACTTTTGTTAATCCTGGGTTTCCTTTTGTCAAATCCACTTTTTGTCCTTTTGATAAACTAATTGCCATGATTAATTCCTCCATTTTTTTCTCATTTTAATTATCTACGTTTCTACTGCTCCAAGGGTTTCACATTTTATTATAATTTATCGGGAAAGTTTTTATTAGCTCATCCATCTTGGCGGCATATTCTTATCCCAATAGATGTTGCCTAGTGCATAATGATTTTGGAAGTTATCCTGAAACGTGTGATAATGAAAATTGAACCAATAGCCTTCTTGTGGGGGGCGATCCCTTCTCACATGAAAGCGAATCACATCTTGATCGTCTTTCAAAATGTGAAAAATCCGTTCGCTCGTCCCAGGGCTTGGCATTTCACTTATGGTCAGCTGGCTCAAATCTTCATCAGGGAAGCTGCTTGTCACATCGTTTATCGCTTTTTCTATATTCGGCAAAATTGCCAGTTTAAATTCATCTTCAATGACTGGTTTAATTCTGCTTCCGAATTTCGTATAGCTTTGCACTTCAGCTTCTTCCATCAGCTTGCCCACGACCTTTTCTCTTTCCGATCGTTCATCAAGAACTGCGACAGGCTCAAGCGACAATTCTGTCGATACTGGGAGCTGCCTCTCATCTGCAGGCTTCTTTTCGTCCCCATTCCCAGAATTGTAAAAGGAGGAAGGGGAAGGAGTAATCAGTCCAAATGTTAAAATTGACACAAAGACAACAAGACTTTTTCGAATCCAATTAGGCATTGTAAACACCTCACTTTCAAGGTCCTGCTAATCCATGTAAAGAATATTCTATCTCTTTAAAATGGTTCTTGCTTAATAATTTACAGTACTATTCAAGTATATAATAAAGTTCAATTATTCAGCTACTATTTATACAGCATTTATATAAAAATAATAGCTGACTTTCCTTAATTTTTCCTATAATTCAATAATACCATAGTGAAATTTTGCTGTTTTTCGGTCGATGCGCTTAAAATTAAAATCTTCAAACCTGCTGCTTTTATAGTGATCCTTTAGGACAACTCTTTCCTTTGCAACACGGCGTGCTTCCTTTATCATCGCACTCGTCCATTCCTCATAAACAGCGAGGCTCTTTAATGGCTTTATTCCATCTGAATCGATTTGCTCCTCAAACATCGGATCGAAATAAATACAATCCACGCTATCATCCTGCCGTTTCTTTAATTCATCGAGGGCATGACCAGCTGTAACCTTTATTCTTCTCATCGCCCTATCAATATCCTCTTCATCTGCCTGCCAGCTTGAAAGTCCCTTTTTGACGATAAAGGCAATGACCGGGCTTGCCTCCAAGCCTTCAACGGTACCACTATCGCCAACTGCGTAGCTCGCGACAATGCTATCAGATGCGAGTCCAAGCGTACAGTCTAGAAAGGATTTTCCTGCTGATAGATTGCATGCTTCTATAAATGGATCATACTCTTTTTTCTGAAGTCTTTTCACACGGAACATTGCAGAGCTGGGATGAAAGAAAAAAGGCTCCTCTCCATTTACGGCAAACAGCTCGTATCTTTCTTTGCCTGCTACTAATACATCCTCTTTATAAAAAGATAACAGTGATCGAACTGTCTTTTTATTTCTGTCCACATATTTACATCCTAAAAGGTAGGCCGCGTCTTTCGCCTGCTGCTTCATCACTTCATTTGTTCTTCCTGCTGTTGTAACAATCATTTTTAAACACCTTTCATAAAGAACCTAAGTTAGCGTTAAAAAAAGGAGGGCAGTGTATACATGCCCTCCTTTTACATCTTTTATTACTGTAATTAACAGTTTTGCTCAAATGCAGACATTAAATTTTCCATGATCGCTTCCATTGAATTGCCTTCGATATCATAACGAGGAATGAAATGAACGACTTGGTTGTCTTTAATTAAAGCCATAGAAGGAGATGATGGCTCGATATCTCCAAAAAATTCTCTCATTCTAGCCGTTGCTTCTTTGTCTTGTCCTGCGAATACTGTTACAAGATGGTCAGGTTTTTTCTCCGCCTGCAAAACAGCCTGTGTTGCAGCAGGTCTTGCAAGTCCTGCTGCACATCCGCACACAGAATTAACAACAACTAATGATGTCCCTTCACTTTTGCTAATAAACTCTTCTACTGCCTCTTCAGAAGTCAGCTCCTCAAAGCCTGCATTAACTAGCTCTGCTCGCATTGGCTTAACCATTTGCTTCATATATTCTTCGTATGCCATTGACATAATTGTTTCCTCCTTTAATTTGTGCATGTGAATATAGCATACAACACTGAAATTGTTCATGCAACGAAATGAGACTCTGTTAGCGCCACGTTTTTTCTTTATTCAGCCTTCTCACACCAAGCAGGCGGCATATCCGAATAGCTGGGCGAATAAGCAGAAGGACACTTCCGCAAATATACATAACAGCGCCTAACACCTTCCACTCAAGCAGCATGTTAAAAATGGTTCCTAATAAGAATAATAGACCTATCAGAATATCATTAATTGTATAAACCAGCTGATATTTATCCTTAAGAATAATCGCTAAAGAACCGAAAGAAATATGGAGATTATTGTCTTCATCTATATGTTTTTTCAAGCTTTATACACCCCGTCATAATTAGATTACTGAAATTATTCCTTTTAGCGGGGTTTATAAACCATTCTAAACAAATAAGAAAAATTTTCTAAGTCAATCCTGCTTACGTGCTTCTGTCATCTGTTTCCAAACAGAGCCCTTAGCCTCTTCTCCTAGCTCAATTCTTTCAATTGCCATTTTAATTTGCAGGCTTACCTCAAATTCTGGATCTTCCTCATTGGCTTTTAATGCTTCAAGCGCCCTTTCATCCCCTACTTCATATAAGAACATTGCTGCGCGCCANCTAACTAGCTTGCTTTTATCGTCAAGTGCTGAAATCATTGCGTCCATTGCCTCAGCAAAACCTAAGTCAGAAAGGCAATCACCTGCAGTACGTCTTACTGTCACCGTCTTATCCTTTAATGCAATGTATAAGGACGGCAAGACCGCAGGGTCCTCTATCATCCCTAAATATACGGTTGCCAGNCTGCGAATCGATGGTTTTTCATCAGCAAGGGCCTTCGTTAAAACAGGGATATCCTCTACAGTTGGATCTTCACTTTGCTCTAGCTTTTGATATCTTACTTTCCAATCTTCATGATCCAAGTCTTCAAGTGTCAGCTTTATTTTTTCCCTTTTTATTACGTTTGCTTCTGCTGTTTCTGGATTTTTCGCCGCATCACTAAGAGCGTCGATTCTGCTTTGTGGATAGGCAGCCATTAATTCCTCTTGCACAGCTTGTCCTATTTCATCAAATTCACCGTATCTGACGCCAAACTCTTGCCACTTTCTGCTGGCAACAACATTATCATTCGGCATTCTNACCTCAGCTACAGCCTGCATAAATTGGTCTGGCAAACCGTAACGCTTTTCTTCTGCTCCATCTGTTAGCTTTATTTGCATTGGAATTCCTTTATACATTTGCACTAGCACTTTTATTTCTCCAAAGTGATCATTTATTTCCTGACCATTTTCTGTGCTGTCTGCCTCTTCACCAAATGCATTGCGTACTTTAGAAAGAAGTTCCTTCCAGTCATACTTTGCATTTCGTTCAACTGCTAGGAAATCAGCTACATGATATACCCCTCTAATCCCCTCAATAGACAAAATATCCTGAATCACTTGTGGTGCATGTTCTGCATTTTCTTTTTTATAGTTATTGCTTTTTCCCATTGGCAGCTCTTCATTCAAATTGATTTTCATCGTATTTGGACTAGGAGTTGGTTCAATCGCCAAAATCTTCATCTTGCATCCCCCTCAAATCTACTATATTAACGTTTTAACCTTCTGCAATTTCAGAAAGATAGCTCCAACGCTCAATTAAATGCTCCAATTTTTCATTTTGTTCCGCTTGTTCCTTCAGGAGAGCATTCGCCTTCTCAAAGTCGCTTCCTATGCTTTCCATTTCCTTTTCTAATTCTTCAAGACGGTTTTCACATGCCTCAATATCACTATCAATCGTTTCCCATTCTCTTTGTTCATTATAGCTTAGTTTTGCTTTCTTCTGCTTTGGCTGTTCCTGCTGCTTCGGCTTTTCCTTCACTGCTTTTTCAGCCTGCTCTTTTTGCTTTTCTGCTTGCAGATATTCTGTGTAATTGCCATAATAGCTTCCAATATGCCCATTTCCTTGCAAGATTAGAAGCTCATGTGCGACTTTATCAAGGAAATAGCGGTCATGGGATACAGTTATGACAACACCCTTAAATTCATCTAAATAATCCTCTAAAACCATCAAGGTTTGAGTATCCAAATCATTTGTCGGCTCATCGAGAAGAAGAACATTTGGTTCGTCCATCAATATTTTCAGCAAATACAGTCTTCTTCTTTCTCCACCAGAAAGCTTACCGATGATTGTCCCGTGTGTGTGTGGCGGAAACAAGAATCTTTCCAGCATTTGAGCTGCAGAAATCGTTTTTCCATCCGTTGTTTCAATGATTTCAGCTGTTTCCTTTAAATACTCAATCATTCGCTTACTTAGATCCATTTCCTCATTTTCCTGCGTATAATAAGCGGTTTTTACGGTTTGGCCGATAATATAATCGCCTGTATCTAACGGAATCTTGCCTGCAAGGATATTCAACAATGTTGATTTACCTGTACCGTTATGGCCGATAATTCCAATTCTGTCACCAGGCTTTACAAGCAGATTAAAATCCTTTAATATCATTTTATTTCCGAACGATTTAGTAGCAGAAACAAGCTCAAAAACCTGTTTACCCAATCTGCTGCCTTTTAAAGAAATATCGAGCTTTCCTTTTTCAGAAACGGACGAAAGCTTGTCATCCAGCTCTTCAAAGCGCTGAATCCTAGCCTTTTGTTTAGTGGAACGAGCTTTAGCACCCCTGCGAATCCATTCTAGCTCTCTTCTGAACAAATTTTTCTGTTTGTCGATCGTAGCTGCTTCATTCTCTTCCCTAATTGCTTTTGCTTGGAGGAATTCAGCATAGTTTCCTTTATAGCTGTAAAGATTCCCACCTTCAAGCTCAAACATCCGGTTTGTAACCCGATCTAAGAAATAGCGGTCATGTGTAACTAACAGCAGTGCTCCATTAAATTTCCCTAAATAATCCTCCAGCCACTTAACTGCTTCAAAGTCAAGATGGTTTGTAGGCTCATCTAGTATAAGCAAATCTGGTTCTTGGATAAGAACCTGTGCAAGGGAGACACGCTTTTTCTGACCACCTGACAGCTCCCCGATTTTTTTGTCGTAAAAATTGACATCCAGCTTTGTCAATACAGTTTTTGTGTTCGTGTGAACATCCCAACCATTATGTGCATCCATTCTTTTTTGAACGTCAAACAGTTCACTATGAAGCTTATTGTTTTCCGGGTCTGTTTCGAGCTTAAGCAAAATTTCTTCATAGTTTCGGACTATCTTCCAAACAGGAGCGTCTCCTGTATAGACATAATCTAAAACCGTCATATCCGGATCACTGTCAGGGCTTTGGGACGAATAAGCTATCCGATAATCCTTTGGAGCAATAATTTCTCCTTCATCAGGCAAATCAATTCCTGCAACGATTTTCAAAAGCGATGATTTTCCTGTACCATTAATACCGATTAGCCCTACTCTTTCTTTTTCACTTATCGCAAAAGATATGGAATGAAATAATTCTTTTTCCCCATATGTTTTTGTTAAATTCTCAACTGAAATACTCTTCATAATTACCATTCCATTCTTTATAGAATTCTTTCAAATAATCCTCCATCAGCTTGTGCCGTTTTTCCGCGATAATCTTTGCCGAATCGGTATGAAGCAACCCTTTTAATTTTAGAAGCTTTTCATAAAAATGCTGAATGGAGCTAGAATCGCCGCTGCGATATTCCTCTTCTGTCATGCTTTTGCGAATATTTGCTGCTGGATTATAAATGGGACTCCCCGACTTCCCGCCATAAGCAAAGGTTCTCGCAATGCCAATTGCTCCAATTGCATCTAGTCTGTCTGCATCCTGAACAATTTGCGCTTCTTTTGTTCGAGCCTTTTCATTGTTTCCACCACTAAAGGAGACTGTCGCTATTGCAGAAAGAATTTCCTTTTTTTCGTTATTTATAATAGGAAGGCTCTCTACGAACTGCTCAAGCAANCGCTGACCTTCCTCCTTAGATTCGTTCAATTTTGCATCTGCCACATCATGGAGTAATGCAGCCAGCTCTATAATAAATGAATTACCATCGTTTTCTTGTTTACATAGGAAAAGCGCCGCATTCCTGACTCTATCAATATGATGCCAGTCATGCCCCGACACATCACCTTTCAACTTATCCTTCACAAATTCTTCTGTTAATTGAATGATATTCATTGTATTTAGTTCTCCAATCTATATCCTACCGAAATATTGTAACATGAAAGAAAAAAATCAACTACAAAACCGTTTATTATAGTGGGAACTCGTAATTACCTAACACTTTGTTAAAAAGGTAGGGGGATGGACATTGAGCACACAAAATCGATGAATGTTTTTATTGGTTAACAATGAGCATGCTCCATTTGTTATGTTTGAAACATATAAATTGGGATGTGGAGGTGGTATGAGGACTTATACTAAAGCTGCTAAGAGCCTTAATGGGGAATAATATATTACATTAAATAAACTGCCGACAGCTTTATTAACAAGCTAAGACGGCAGTCTCTTTCCCGTTGCATACCTCTTAAAGAAA